>UPTN01000121.1_pt1 | contig 42994 bp, 33 predicted proteins | sample 2160111 | NCBI WGS metagenome assembly UPTN01 (sample SAMN06265058, study PRJEB28932) | marine metagenome | isolation source: Columbia River Estuary | place: USA:Columbia River Estuary, USA | collected 2014-05-05
TTATACCGTGCCAACTACTTCTTCAAAGTCCACACCAGTTCTAACTGCAACAAAGTTCAATGTTACGTAGTTAATAGAACGAGCGGGTTTGATGAAGATAGAAGCGATAAATTCATTACGATCAACCACAGCACCAGTGTTGTTTGTTTCATCACATACAACCTTAAAGTCTGTAATACCTCTTCGACCTTGAATCTCTCGCAAGAAAGGTTCCACAATGTTTACGAACTCTGCACGAGTAAACTCGTCATTGAACTCAAACATCACGTTACGTCCAGCGATTCCAATTGCTCTTTCGATACCAAGGAACAATCTACGTACATTGATACGATCAAATGCAGAAGGTCTTGATTCGGAAGTCTTATCACCATAAAGGATAATTCCTTCGCCTGGGATATTTGCGATTGGGTTAATACCTGCTTTGTACAGAGTATCTCTGTCCGACTTTACTGGTGAGAGAGCGATATCAGTTATACCAAGATAACGTCCTCGTCTACTACCAGCGGGTGAGAACCAAGGTGCAGCAACCAAGTCTGTCGCAGCCATCAGACCAGCGGTCGATGATGCAGCAGGGATTTTGATGTACTTGTCGTTATACTTATCATATACTTTCAAGAAGTTGTTATCTTGAATTAAGTATGATGATTTGGTATATTCTTTGTTACAAGCAACGACAGCAGCAGTAGTACCAAGAGTGATTGCAGCCTGAGATGGAGATGCGACCGCAACACAATCTTTACGAAGCGAACCAGCGGTTGCAACAAGATCATTCACGATGGTTTTTGCATCTATATCCGTTGAACCTAATGGAGCGATTAAGAAATCCACTTCGATATTATCTACATCTTCAAAATGGTCAAATCCACTTAGAATCGAACCTGTACTTAATGGGTCAGTATCAGTCGAACCACTGTGGAAATTCCACGTTTGTTGAGATGTACGACCAACTGGAGAACCAAAGTCTTTGGTGACTGCTGGGTTATTAACAGTACTATTCCAATTCGAAGCTGTATCACTGAATGTTGCAGAAGGGTCGCCTGCACTGTCACCACTAACTAGTGTTGAGTTATGCAGTTTTGCGCCAAAGTCAGCAGAATCTGCTGAACTAGCTGAGTGAGGAACACCAGCGTAAATCCACTGAGACCTTGTCTTCAATACTTCTTTGAAGTAGTTTGACGTGCCATCAGTGTTTTTAGCGTTCTTTGCAACAGAGAGGAATGGGAATGTTTCTAATACCGTTCCTTGAACACCAGTGATCGAACCTTCATTATCGTATACAACAACATGAAGTTCGTCATTTTTACCATTCAGAGATTCAACGTGTTTTGATGTGCCTGGAGCCTCATCAAATTGACTAGCGTAAGTCCAACTATTAAATGCTGAAGCTTTTGCAGATTGACTACCATCGAGAGCATCGGTTAGTGAACCGAAGATTGATACACCAAGAGAACTACCTAACTTGCCTGGGTATTTCGCAATGAATACACCATCAGATGAATCTACCGTGAGGGATTCAAAAGCATCCTCATTTTTGATCTGGTCTGCTGTCAGTGAACCAAGACTGTTGTGGTTACACAAAGCATTCTTGTCACTATCGGTTTCACGTACTACGTGAAGTGAGTTGGAGTAACGTAAAAAGTAAGCAGCAGAATGAAAATCTACTGTACTTGTTGAGTCGGGTGACGAAAAGGTGTTGACCAATCCATTCTCATCCGAGACTAGAGTGGGTACACCTACTGGGCCCCAACCGAACTTCCCTACAAATGCACCAGTAGAAGTTTGAACATTAGGCACTACGCCCGTAAGGTCAATTTCCTTTACTGTTACAGCAGGAGAAGCAGAGGGTGTGAAAAGTGCCATAACTTTATCCTTTTTTTCGTTTATCTAATTATAAGTTTTCATAATACGTTTATTTTCAATACTTTTATTTATAATAATAACTATTTATAGAAAACGCTTGACAATTCTTGTAATTACGTGTATAATCTAAGCTGTGTTTGGGGAGAGTTGAATACTACCATTCAGTACCACCTTCGAAGTTATGCCAACCTTTATGTTCCTCATCATCTACAATGTCATTCAATCCATTATCGATAAAACCAACTGGTGGTACATCATCATCAATTTCTTTCATTTTTCTTGCGAACATCATCTCTTTTAGATTGATGTCTGTCATATCGGCAAAGAATTGAGATGTAACAAAGTATCCGAACATAACCAGATTCATCATTAGATCATCGTGGTTACCATCAGATGCTTCGTATGACTGACCTTTTGAAGTGAAAGTTGATATCTCCATAATAGTATTCTCATCAACGATACTCAACTTCTTCTCTTCTAGGATATCCTTGATAGAAGAACAACCAAGTCTCTTGGTCTTCCTATTTATCTCGATACCAATTCTGTTCGCTTTGACTGCGGACTCCATATGAAGGTTCTCATACTCTAGGTCTTGATACAGTCCATTACATACAACTGTACCCTGATCATTGGATTCAACAACAACATATGCCTCATTGTAGAAATTTGCGTACTTATATATAACATTAGGAAAGAGTAAAGGAGATATAGTATTATTGCGATAGACAGCAACCTGTTTGAAAGGTCTCGTGCTAATGTCGATTACGTTAAACGTAGAATAATCCTGTCCTCTTCCTTTTGATACGTCCACCATCATAACATATTCATGTTCTTTCTGTGGGTTGTCATATATTAATAAGTCCCCCCCTTCACGATGAGTTGAAGGTTGTGCGGCACGAAAACCTAATAGTGTCTCGGCATTAATTAGGGTATCACCTGTCCCAAAGAAAGTATTACCAAATTCTTGGTCAAACTGTAATTGGGATGTATTACCTATCGTCTGTCTCTTCCACGCTTCATCTCTGCCAGGCACATCATACCAGTTCACTGTAAACGGAACAAAGTCATTTACCTTTTGTACCGCACCTTCCCATATCTTATGGAAGGTATTACCGATACCATTTGCGGTAGATGTAATGATTACCTTGGTGTCCTTACCCGCAGAGATTACTGGATAGGTAGAAGTGTAAAACTCATTTGCACGTTCAACAAACGCAAACTCATCTAGGAACAATAGGTTAACAGACATACCACGAATAGAACTACCAGAGGTAGATGCTGCAATGATACGAGAATTGTTACTAAATTCTATAGAACCTTTGTTGAGTGCTTTAGTGCCTGGCTGTAGGAAGAATGGAAGATTCTCTAACATCAACGTGACACGACCCAACATCTCTCTTGCGGTAGAACCTTTGTTAGCAAGTACGGCAATAACCTTCTCACTATGAAAGACCGCAAACCAGATTATGTATCCTACCGAACTGATAGATTTACCAGACTGTCTACACGCAAGTACGATAGAGAATCGATTGTTATTGAAGTGGTCGAACATCTTCTCTTGGTATGGATACAAGTTAAAGGGGACTAACCCATCGTCCAAAGAGATTACTTTTAGATAAGTTTGACAGAAGTATACAGGGTCTTGGGAACACTTGATGTATTCCTTGATCTCGTCTTCGGTAAAATTATGTTGAACTCCATCTCTCTTGACATTTATGTTGCCAAGATAGGTTTCATTCTTGTTCGGGTTCGACATCTATTACATCATCCACTTGTTTTTCATTATGTATAAGTCGTTGCAAATCTGTAGTTGTTCCTACAAATAGATTGTTGGTAGTATTACCACCAACTTGTTTTGGTTCATCATCCTTCTTAATGTCCTTGTGTTTCTTATTCAAGTCCATCAGTTTATCGGTGACATCTGCCATGTTCTTCATCATACCCGATAATACCTCAAAGGCACGAGGGTGTTCACTCTCACGTGCAACTTCGATCATCAAGTCCATACTCTCTCTACCCTTCTCAATTATATCATGATAGGTGTCACGAGAGGTAGTATAGTCATCCTTGATATTTTTATCGTTGTTTTTATCACTCATTAAGCGCTATCCAAATTAGTTACCAAGAATCCATAATCACTATCAGCGGTTACTGTAGAGGGAGTTGGTACAGTCTTTAATGTATTTAGGTATACGTCACTGTCCGCCAATCCACCTTCCATCAAGAAGAAATTGTTACGAACGTCACGAATAATGTCACCAGTACCTTCGGGCCCATATAACGCAATCTTCATATCAAAGTCTAATGTATATATGATAGTTCTACGTTGTTCAATCGCACCCTCATAGTCATCAGAGAAGGCAGTACCAGTCAAAGAGATGGGTACATCTTCGGTCAGACTTGGAATATCTGCGAAAGGTTTTATTGTCGCAGTGTACTGTGGAGCAAAGTATGGTAGAATCTGTTCAACAATCTGTAGTGCATCATCCTGTGACTTTGCATATATGTTGAGTGAAAATGTGATATTATATGGTGTCGCAGTATAAATTTTCTGACGTTTGGTTATCTCATTAGACGTTTTGGATATGTTATTGACCTTGGGTAACTGTCTGGTCGGGTCATATGCCATACTCGTAATCTCGAAAGACATACGAGGAAGTTTCATTGCGACTCTACGTTCTGCATCTTCGCCAGATTTCATCTCTTCTAGTCGGGAGATGAAGTTTCTCTTGGGTGCATATGCTAGAGGTACTTTTACTTGAGATATAGTCTGTCCCGCATTGTTATGTCTCAATACGTGGATGTTATTAAACAATGAACCGAATACCGATACCGCAGTTCTTACTCGTTTATGATAAAACCATGTTCCAAACATTATAAGTCTCCAAACGGATTTGATTCTGAGAAGTCAAGGAAGTCACTCTCGAAGTCATCAAAGATTTTATTCTGTGCATCTTGTTGAATCTCTTGTAGTTCTTGTACAAGTGTCGGTGTTGTTATTGTACCAGAAGACTCTCCTCTCACTGACACACCTGTAACAAATGTATGGTACTTACCATCAGTTGCACCAGCGTGTGCGAGTTTAACTGTTTTAGTGTCTCGTGTGAATCCAGTCACTTCACCCTTCATTGCGAAAGTATCAAAGTCTTGTCTAATAGTTTCACCGACTGTATAACCACCACCAGCAGAATCCAAAGTTAACTGATATTGGAATGCACTTTCGCCTTCTACTGCATCAATAACTGCAATGTCGGTATCCAAGTCCTCATCATTGTACTCGAACAACTCACATTGCATTCTGAATGTGGGTAGATTACTCATCTGGTAGAAAGGTGTTTCGGTCTCTACCTTACGAATTTCAAACAAAGATTCGGATAGTGTCAAGTAAATTAGATCACCCTCACGAGGACGGAAATTGCTCTCGGTGAGTTTATTACCGATTAACTTCTTCCATCTCTTTCTTGAAACAATAAAGTTCGCTTGGTCTCTTAATTCGATACCAAACTTAGTAAACAAGTCACCCTCACCATCAAACGCCTCGGTGTTTTCGATGTACATTTCTACTTTATACGCTTGACCGAATCGTGACGGTACGTCATCAAGAAAGACAGAATCTTTATTGACGATTTCTCGTGGAAGGTAATATACATCCTGTCCATACATCTGGAGGGCTTCAATTATGATGTCCTCATAGACTGTCTGTTCAGAACGAACACCTTGTTTGAAGTATGGGTTCGTTGCCATTATGTTATCCTACAAAGAAGTCTGGTGGAGTGTCGTATTCATTATATAGACGTTGACGTGTAGTCTCAATCTCTTGTTTTGCATCTTCTAATATCTGTCTACCATTCAACTGTATGCCACCAGGCAGTGTCATCCCATCAAATTTAACGAGGTTCTGTCCCCACTGTTCTTTGATGAGTGAAGTCGCATATTCTTTTAGGAAGGTGTTGTCCCAGACTTTACCTGAACCATCACCATCACGACCGACCCATGCTTCCATTAGAATCCTGTCACCCACTTTTAGGTCACCATCCGCATTAAGGTCACCAAAGATTTCTAGTGATGCGCCATATCGGTCGAACTGAATCTGTGGAGTACCATTTAGTTTCATATCAAGAAGTGACACATACTGTTGCATCTGTTCAAAGTACTGAATACCTTGCATTCCAGAAGTTAGGTCATACATATCATTGAGTCGCATTTGATACTGAACATCAAACATACCAGAACCAGATGCTGAACTGTTGATCGGCAATACACGAATTACACTAAGTATATGTGATTCCGAGAGTGCGCCACCCAAGTCAGTACTGAAATCAATCTTACCAGCAGCGATCATGTCACTGGTAATAGTTATGGGATGGTATATTCGATAACTACCCTCACCAGTATATTCCATGAACATTCTGAGTGCATCATTGACACGGTCTTCGATCTGGTCATCATCCACATTTATTTCAATTACAGGATGTCCCAGTTTACGTAGACAGTAGTCTATGAAATCGTTTCGATTACTTGTTGCTTTATATGTTGACATTATACCTATTTATCCTTAGTTTAACAACGACCCTGCATTGTTATATACATTAATTCTGTAGTGTGAACCCTGTTGTCCATCCAGAGTATCTGCATTCAGACCAGAACCATTAGAGTCCACTGTCTTCAATAGGGTTAGTATTTCTGCGGCAGTCTGGTCTGCGGTTGCATTTGATTCAATGGTATCTAACTTAGTGCCATCCGAATCAACATTACGACCCTGAATTGTTCCATCGGTGGTAATATTTCCACCAACAAATAGTGTTGTACCATTCACTAGTGCCAACTGAGTCGAGTACAGTCTCGCAACTGTGGTGTCAACACCCGCCTTAATAGTATTAAATTCTAAAGCACCATCTTCCGTACCATCGGTCTTGTCAATAATCTTACCCAAAACCGTTGCATAAACTACATCTTCAGCTGCGGAGTTCTTACCCTTAAACTTCGCTTGTCCGAGGAAATCGTCATCAGCAGGAGATGAAGAGTTTCTTGTAAAAGTGAATGTGGGAGAAGCTGCTGCACCATCACCACTTCCTATAAGATTAATAAGTGCCGAAGTACTAGAAGTATTAAGTGTCAACGTACCACTAGTGAGGTTTATATTACCTGTACCAGTGATGTTATTACTATTGAGATCGAGGTTACCGCCCAACTGAGGTGTAGTATCTTCAAGCAAATCAGATAGGTAATCACCAGCGATACTGTCAAGTTTTGAACCATCATTAGCAATATCACGACCATCAATTGTACTACTTGTAGTCAATGCACCACTAAGGTCTATTGTAGTACCATTCAACAGTCTCAATTGGGTGTCGGTAAGTCTCATTACCGAGGTCTGTGTACCTGATTTGTTAAGTTGCCATTCGAATGTACCACATTCTGAACCATCGGTGACACTACCAATTCTATTATAGAACTGACCATAAACAGTATCTTGACCAGCATCGTTCTTACCCTTAAACTTCAGTTGTCCGAGGTTATCGCCAACGGCAGGAGTACCTGATATTCTCTTCAACTGGAAGATTGGGCCTGATGCACTGTTGGAATCAGTCTCAATGATGTTGATTGCCGCTTGTCCATCGACATTTGATGTGGTCGTTAATACACCAGTGTGAGTGATGTCACCTGTACCAGTGATATTATTACCATTGAGGTCAAGGTTACCACCCAACTGAGGTGTGGTGTCTGCAACAAGACTTGTGTTAATCGCAACCGAACCCGCACTATCTACGAAACCATTTGCATCAATTGTTAGTACAGGTATCGCAGTAGTAGAACCATATGTTCCTGCGGTTACTGTAGTTTGTGCATCACGGTTGACTTCACCAGTGAATGTACCACCCGCAAAGTTACCACTCGCATCTCGTGCAATGATTGCCGACCCAGTATTTGCACTTGTCGCAGTAGTCGCAGAGTTGTTTACCTTACCCGCAGTACTAATCGTTGCAAGTTTAGTGTCAACAATTGCAGCGGATGCGTTAATGTCTGCGTTAACAATACTGCCGGGATTGTATGCGGTTGTAAGTGTGACTGCACCTGTACCATCAAAGGATACAGCGTTTGCAGTGATGTCACCAGTCAGTGAGAAGTTCTGTCCAGCTGCAAGTGCCGATGCAGTAGATGCATTACCTGTTACCGCACCAGTCAGATCACCTTCAAAGGTTTTTGCAACCAAAGTCGCAAGACCGAATGATGCATCCGCAGTGTTAATTGCTCCTGTTGGGGTTGAGTCATACTCATCAATCAGTTTCCACTTCTCGTCTGTGACATCAAAGAATATACCAGCATGAGTATATCCAACACCACTTGTACCAGTATTTCGGTTAGTGAAGAAACCAGTATCCACATTTACTGGAGCAGCAGAACCAGTCCACTTATCACCACTAGTGTGACCAGTAGTTGCACCAAACTCAATATCAATATTATCACTTAGTGTTTGTGCGGAACCTGTGATGTTAACACCAGTTGCCTGAGGTGATGCGGAATCATAACCCCACTCAAATGTGTTTGGAGTTCCTGTTCCATCAATCTTTGCATAGAAGTTTTTACCAGCAGTCCCTTTGAAGTGACCACCAAAGAACGCATCATCAAGACCCGAACCTTGGAAGGATGTTCCTGCTTCACCAATCGTATCACCTTCGTTGAGACGATACATTGGGGAACCCTGTGTCACATTAGATGTACCTACCGTGGTTTGACTACCCAAGATAGTTAAGTTACCATCTATTTGAAGGTTTGCACCAATATGTGCGGAACCAGTAACACGGAATGAGTTAACCGAGTGATTTTCTCGGTTGACCATGAGGACACCAGTATCGGAATCACCAGATACAACAACCCAACCCATACACATTGGGAAGTTTGGATATGTTGGTTCACTGGATTGTATCTTACCATTCGCTGTTGCAGATACGAAGAACTGTGAACTCGCAGTAACCGCAGCAGTGTTAATTTCTGTCAACTGACCTTGAAGTAACAACATACCATAACTGTTGTTTGCAATGTCATGTGATGCAAGACCCTGAGCATTATATGCAGAGGAACTAGATGCATTTGCGAGTGCAACTGTCGGAACGTCTTGTGCGCCCGAAGTGTAGTTACCATTGAAGTACAGTGCCGCACCTTTCTTGATTACTGCACCACTATTGTTGAACACTCTTTGGTGTTCTTGTGTACCAACTTCAATAGGTCTATTACTACTACCATTGATGTCATTATAATAGTTTAGAGTCTTATGTTCATTATCATAGAACACCAGACCCTCACTATATGGTTGATTACCAGAGAATGTTGTTGTATCAAGTTGAACATTCAGAAGTGATGCCGAATCTGCCACCAACTGGGTGGTTTTTAATTTGTTTTCAACACGTAGGTCATCAAAGTGTTCACTCGCACCATCAACGAGGATGATACCATTTGATGCATCAGCGACAATGACACGACCAATGTGATGTGGGAAACCAGTGTCAACTGTTACTGGAGTTTCTGTCACAACACCAGCAGAGTCTGGGGATAGGAACAGGATGTTTCCTGCTGTCATTCCCGCAGTATTGACATCACGAACCAGACCATAACGAGTTACCCAACCGTGAGCGCCATTTGGAATGTTCATTGTCGCAAGACCAAATACAGCACTTGAAGTAGATGTATTTGCACGTGCAAGTGTTACTTTTGGTTTACCATCTGTATGTGTACCTGAGATGTATACTGCATCACCATTATCAATCTGGGCGCCTGTACCATTATAAACATACAGGAATGTCTCTTGACCAATGTTCAGGTTTACATCGGGATTTGCATTTTCTTGAGTACGCAGTCGAACCGAAAGACCTTTGTTGTGTTCGGAGTCGAAGTACAATGAACCAGCAGTCTGTGAGAATGCACTGGTCTGAGGGTCGAGTTGAAGACCCTTGGTTACCGCACTGTCTTGAGTTACTTTACCGAATGTTACATCACTTGTAGTCCCAACATCCTGACCAATACTGATCGCACCGTTACTGTATGTTACACCAGTACCACCAGAGAACATCCCCTTGACATTTGCAGAGTCGATATTGAACTCACCAGCGGTTACAGATAAACCTTTGTTTGCGGTAAGATGCGCTCTTACCTCACTTGCACTCGGCCCTGTGTAGGTAAAGACACCATCACTGTAAGAGAAACTTCCGTCTCCACCAGCGTCTGTGGCAGAGAACATCCCCTTGACATTTGCGGAGTCAATATTGAATGTTCCGTCTGAGTATGTTAATCCTTTATTACCCGCAAACATTCCCTTGACATTTGCAGAATCTATGTTAAACTCACCAGAGGTTACCGATAGACCTTTGTTTGCAGTAAAGTGTGCTCTTACTTCAGATGCACTTGGCCCTGTGTAGGTAAAGACACCAGACCCACTATCATATGACAATGAACCATCACCACCAAGGTCACTAACTAATAGAGATGCCTTCGCATCTGAGTCAACACGAGCGGTAGTGTAGTAGAGGTTACTCCCTTCTGGTAATTGTCCAGTGTTTGCGAGTCCAAGGTCTGAATCAAAGTTCGACTTGGTGTAAACACTCTCAACATCAAAGGTAAACTGACCAGTTGAATTATTGTAGGTTAAGTCCCCAGCACCAGTAAAGAGTCCACGAATCGTAGAGGTTGTTGTTGCATCTACACTACCAACCGCACCTAGAGAGGTGATGTTCGCAGAGTCAAATGTTGCTTGACTTCCTGTTATCTGAGTAGTCGCAAGGTTTGTGATAGATGCGGAATCGAATGATGCAGAATCAGTATGAATAGATTGTGCAGTAATTACATTGAAACTTGCACTATCAATCATTGCAGTCAATCGAGTGTTGAAGTCGCTATCGAAGTTTACTTTGGTATAAACTTGTTCTACATCAATACTAAACTCACCAGTTGATGAGTTGTAAGTTATGTCACCACCAGCACTGAAATGCGCTCTTACTTCTGCAGCACTTGGGCCAGTATATGTGATTGTACCAGCTGCTGTGTCGTAAGATAGTGAACCATCACCGCCCGCATCCGTTACTGATATAGCACGTTTTGCATCACTATCAGCACGTGCAGTAGTGTAATACAGATTAGACCCTTCGGTCAAGTTACCTGTATTAAATGGGTTGAGATTTATGGTGGAAGTGAATGAATTACCATCCGCAGTACTAATGGTGAAGTTGCCATTTGAAGAATCATATGCGGTAGATGTGACCCCCGCAACCGCAACTGTCCCCGCACTATCTAACTGACCTTGTGCATTTACTGTGAATACTGGAATCAGTGATGCAGAACCATATGTTCCCGCAGTGACAGTAGTATTCGTAATAGAAATTGTATCGGTGGAGGAGTCATATGTGATACCTGTTCCACCATCTAGTGCAGCCCCCAAGTCCGAATCAAAATTGGTCTTGGTGTATACGTCTTCAACATCAAAACTAAACTGACCAGTAGAGGAATTATATGTTAAGTCTCCACCCGCAGAGAATAGACCACGTAACGTAGAAGTTGATGTCGCATCAAACCCAGTGATACCACCCACAGAAGTAATGTTTGCACTATCAAACGTTGCCTGTGACCCAGTTAACTGAGTTATATCCGCAGTGTTAGATGTTAGGTTATAAACCTGTTGTAGACTTGTCGTATCCGAGTCAATCAGATTATGCCAAGAACCACCATGTGCAAAGAGTCCTCTACCAGTTCCGTGTACATGGGCAAACATACCATGATATGTTCCCGCATTTGGTAGGTCACCTTCTGAACTGTACACATTACCGAATAGAATCTTACCAGTTGTCTCTAGGGTCTCACCATTGAGTGTCCAGTAACCAGTACCCTCATTCCACAAGAATGATTTGTTTGCGGAATCACCACGTTCAATCTCAATACCAGCATTCTCTGTTGGAGCACCTGTGGCATTGGAGTTAAGAACGATAGTGTTGTCTGCAAGGTTAATAGTTTCGGTGTTTACTGTTGTCTCTGTACCAGTGATGGTCAGATTACCATCAAGGACGGTATTGCCAGTTACTCGTAGAGTACCAATATTTGCACTATCGAAAGTCGCTTGACTTCCTGTTAAATTTGTGTTTGCAAGACTAGTAATGGTTGCACTATCAATAGTTGCACCATTGACTACAGTCACACCTTGGTGGAAAGTCTCATTGATGTCAGTTCGTGCGACATCGGAATCATTAAATACAAACGTACCATTATTAGAATCCAATGAGAATATCGCAGTATTGTTTGTACTTAAAGACAATCCTAGACTAGTCTTGTTGCCATCACTATCGACTACAACTAAGTCACCGCCACTATCTTGAATTGATAATGAACCCATCTTAATTGAACTACCACTTAGATAAAGGTCACGCCATCTATGTGTAGGTGTTCCGAGGTCGTATGTTACGTCATCAGCGGGTTCTAGATTACCAACAAAATCTCTATTGGTAAATCCAAAGGTATATGTATTTGCGGAACTATCAAATGTTACAAAGATGTTCTCTTCACTACGTAAGTTGGTTACTTCATAATTACTTGTTGTGGTATTATATGCAAGAATAGAACCATTTTCTTCGGTTGCAGACACATCCACACCACCCAAGTTGGTGATAGCGAATGAACCAGCGGTAACCTTTTTTACTGGTGTTCCTACAACAATTTTTTTGACTACAATCTTGTCACTATACGTAGCTTTGATAGCCATCTCTTTCCTCTTCTTATTTTGTAACCGAGGGAGATACTTCGATTTGACCTTCGAGTATTCTCTGGGTTATTGTATTGGTATCACTATCAGTGTGAGATAACTCTACGTCATAGACGTACCTACCTCTAGGTTTCAAAGCATCTGTTTGTGCATTAGTGAGTGATAAAGTGAGAATCCCATCAGCTGGTGGGGTTGCTACTACTGCATTGAATTGTAGTGTGTCGGGGTCGTTTGCAGAGTCAGTGTATCTGCGTTTCATCATAGCAGAAACTGACCTATTTGTCAAGTCAAACGCACTTCCACTATCATGAACCAGATGCACTTCAATTGCAACATCTGTTCCCTGATTAATTGTTATATCTTCGTAATTTGTTGATGACATTCTAAATACCCATGTTAAATAAAACCTTTATGTGTTTATTTATAAGGTTTAGAACTCCAAGATTTTAGTAATCGGACATTATTTCTTCTATGATTTCGTCTTGCATACCCATAGACATTGCACTCTCGTCAAAGATAAAAGAAACGGTTATTCTCCAACAATTAGTTTTTGCGGCATGATAAACTCTTTTGTCCCAAGATTCACTATACGAACCAAAGTATCCAGCTTTGCATTGCCAACCCTGTACATCTTGCATGACAACATCTTCGCCTGTCTTACCATCAACATATTTGAAGTATCCGTCTCCAGTTTCTGACCAAGAGAAGATTAAGTTATATGCACACGCATTTGCATTGTTATGCCACGAGAGAAACCCGCCAGGCGGATACATTGTGAACAATGCACACGTTCGTGTAGAGAATATGGTACACAATTTTTCATTAAGTATACTAAATCTTTCTACGAGTTTTGCTATTTCAGCATTATTTTTGGTCTTACCATTAGTGTCTAGATGAGTGTTTTTTAGTGATATTGAGTGAGTAGCTTCTGGATACCCATCGTGGTCGGTATCCATGTTTATAATTTGGTCACGATACTCATCACTTGTAAACCAATCCGCATCCTTTTCACTTCCATTAACACGCAAAAGTGACATTAGATGTTCACGGTCATCATAGTATGTTTTCACTTCTTCGAGAAGTTCAATGACTTCCTTATTTCTTATAGGAATATTTTTCATTATACAATCAACTTATCCTTCTGTAAACATCCAGAATAGTGTCTCAATATTGGGGGTTTATCTGGTTTTTTCAAACCACTATAATCATACTGTGTAAAGTAGTTCCATCGAATGTCATCATCAAAGATTCCGATCTTCAAGCCTTTGTACTTTTCCACCTTCTCGGTCAACCACCAGAGGGTTGTCTGATCAAAGTGTTTGAGGTCTTTGTTCCAAATATCATCATCAAAACCATCGGGTTTCCATTGACCCGAATGTTGTCTACGATACAGATCATCCCAGTCCTCCATGAACTCTTTTACTAATGGATTGGAACTACGATAGAGACACACACCCCCACATAACTTGTACTTCTCAACGCCACCATCAAACTTAAATTCACGAATTGCATAAAACTTTTCACGTTCTTTATTCAATTCATGAAAGACTAAATCATAGTCCTTCATTTCATCCCAGACCTTTGCGATGTCTTCGTGTTCGCATTCCATGTCTGCATCAACATACATGGTGATGTCGTAGGGTGTTTGGGCCATACCAGTTAGTTTCGCACGATAATGATTGTCACAAATTTCGACATTATCAGCTTCATCTGCACGATGGTCAATAAACCTTTCTTCAGTGAAAAGTGTTATATTCGCATCAGGATACCAGTCTCGGATTGATTCTATTAGGTTGCAAGCGTAAATGTAGAAGTTTGAATTTCTGGATGCAACAATCACAAAACCTTTAGTGAGTTCCTTCATTTTTCATAGAGTCCTGTATAATTAAAATAGCGTAAAGGTTCACTTCAGGGACAGACTTAGAACGTCTCAGTTTAGATTTCAATGCACGATTCTTAGATGCTTTGATTTCTTCGATCTCAAAGGTTTCTAGTTTATATGCAAATAGTTTCTCTAGTTTCTTCGCACGTTCCTTTTCAAGTTTTTGTTGTTTATCAACTTCTGCTTCTTCTTGTTTCTGTTCGAGTCGTTTCTTACTTGAATTGTTAATCTGTTCTTCGCCAAGAAACGCAACGACTTCTTTGAAATCTTCGTTCTCTGTGCCGTCAGCGTTTAACTTGTCGAGTTTCCAAACCTTACGAGTTGTTTTATTTCCTTCGACAATCTCACTAATTGCATTTAGAGTTTTCTTTCGAGGGGTTTCCCAAAATGCATTATCTAACCATGTTCTAGACATTGTTGTCTCCTAATTCATTCAAAATTATATATAAGTATTTTACGAAACCCTTTGGTATAGGGTATATGTTGCACTGACAAAGGTTCCACTACCAACAGTTGTTCCTTGAAAATCGCCAGTATAGTTACCAAGAAAGTTTCTACTATAGTTTGCACTGAAAGTACTAGTACGTGATCTCGTTGAGGTCGCTGTACTATCACGAGTAAAATCACCTGTGGAATTTCTGGTAAAATCCTGCGAGAATGTGGAAACTCGATTCCTTGTATAGTTAGCAGAGAAGACAGAACTTCTCGTTCTTTGGTATTCAGCTGAATATGCAGAACTCCTCGTTCTTTGGTATTCAGCCGAAAATGCAGAACTTCTCGTTCTCAAGAAGTCCCTAGAATAATTACCAGTGTAGTCACCTACATAATTGCTTGATCGTGTTCTCTGATAGTTTGCACTAAATGCTCTTGAATAATTACCAACAAAGTCGCCAGTAAAGTCATTAAGAGAATCTCTGGTAGAGTTAAGAGTAGAATTTCTTGTAAAATCGTTTGAGTAATTACCAGTATAGTTACCAACAAAATTGCCTGTACTCGTTCTCGTACTCGCTCTCGTACTCGTTCTCGTACTCGTTCTCGTATATGTTGATCCATCATTCCTAGTACTAGTACGTGTTGATGTTCTGGTATAGTTACCAGTAAAGTTACCATAATAATTTGTAGTGCCTACATATGATGAAGATTGTCTACTAGTACGTGTTGATGTTCTGGTATAGTTACCAACAAAGTTACCAGTAAAGTTACCTAAGTAGGTTCTACCGTAGTTACCAAAGAAGTTACCAGCAAAGTCACCAGCATAGTTACCAGTAAAGTCTGTTACACGAGTTCTGGTATACGCTTGGGAAAACACATTTGTAAAGTTACCAGTAAAATCACCTGTGAAATCACCAGCAAAGTTACCAGTAAAGTCTTGTGTATAATTAGCTTCAAAGTCTCTGCTATAATTACCAGTGAAATCACCAACAAAGTTACTTGTACGTGTTCTCTGATAGTTTGCACTAAATGCTCTTGCATAGTTACCAGTAAAGTCTCTGCTATAATTACCTGTATAATTGCCTACAAAGTTTCTCGAATAATTACCAGTATAGTTACCAACAAAGTTTCTACTATAATTACCAGTGTAATCACCAAGAAACCCAGAATTTGAAAAATTGCCCTCGAAGTTGCCGGTGAAACCTGACTGGAAATTACCAGTAAAGTTACCTAAGTAATTTCCTGCAAAGGTTCTGGAATAATTTCCTTCAAAACTACTTGATCGGGTTCGGGTAAAATCTGTGGTGTAATTTACGTCCCCTGTTGAGTGACGTGTATCTGTCGCAGTACCACGAGAGACCCAAGTACCTGACGAAGATGGCGCACCTTGTGAATTACTTCTTAACTGATAACTACCAATATCAACAGGAAATGAAAAACCATCTTTTTGCATCCTAGTTTGACATCTTGTACCAAAGGTATAACCAATTTCGGCATCAGTCATTTCCTGAAGACCTTGGAAAGTGCCTGTCAGACCACTAGACCTTTTGATTGCAACTGGTCGCACAGCCGTGGGTGCGGTCATCGTATCTCTTATATACAGATTATAAGTTGTTCCGGCAGTACCATCAACCAGAGTATCTTCAAAGACTCCAGCTTTGTATACCGAATAATCTGAACTGGGTGCAGATGAACCGATCTTGATTGTGCCAGGATATTCGGATGTTGTAATACGAGAAAGTAATCGGTCGGTGAGAGTGTCAACTTCCGAAGAATCTAACTCATGTATTTCGGACGTTCCGCTGTTATCAGTAAATTCAATTGGGTATCGGAATGCAGATGAATCATTGGCAAAATCAACTGTATCAGCAGTACCTTTCTGAAATAGTGTCGTTTGCACTGTGGTTACAGGAACACCACCACCATCGAATGCATGACTGCCTGGCCCAGAACTATAATACCCATCGGTAAGCACACCAACAGTTTTAACATTGTTATTAACAGTACACAACATACCTAGGGCGTTAGAATCTAATGTAGAGATATGCAACCCAGCTTGGTACGCAAGGTAGTTCTCTTCGGTAGTCGTTATTTCCTTGAGGTCACCATTAGTGCCTTCAAGTTTTAGTGTAGTATCTCCCATAATACCTCTATTTATGCGGTTCTTACATAGAGTGTATATGTCTCAATGTTTGTGGGACTACTCCCTATTTCTGTGCCAGCGTAATTTCCTGTAAAGGTTCTTGAATAATTACCCTCAAAACTTCTCGCATAATTACCAGTATAGTTACCTATATAATTCTCCGATCTTGTTCTTGTAGAGGTACGTAAAAATTCACTACTGTAGTTGCCAACATAGTTACCAACGAAATCTCGTGAGAATTCTGATGCGCCAATGTAACTGGATACTCGTGTTCTCTGAAAGTTTGTTGTGTAATTGCCCACAAAGTTTCTTGAATAATTACCAGTAAAGTCACCTGTGTAGTTTCCTTCGAAATTCTTTGAAGACGTTCTGGTTGAAGCTCGAGTAGAATTTCTGGTTGAAGTTCGGGTAGATGTTCTAGTATAAGAGGCTGTTCCACTACCAACGGTTACCGTATTGCGAAGAAAGGAGCTGGTTGATTGTAGGCGAGAGAGTGCTTGGGCGAAACCGCCCTCTGGCGACCCATAAGAACCACCATAAGCGGCTGGTGTGCTGTCCTCAATGTCGCCAGTATCACTATTCTCCGCCATGAACAAATAAGTATAAAAAGCCGGGCCTTGATTGGTCATTTCATTATATTGGAAAGCACGGTAGAATCTCATTAGACGTTGACCACCATCAACATAACCAGTAAAATATCCTGCCATCTGAAGATAAGTAATCGTTCTTGAGCCGGAACTTACTATAGTAGTATCCACATTAGTAACAGCTTCATTACTACTTAGAGTTACCACAGCAGTACCAACATAGTTACCAAGGAAATTACCACCGTAGTTACCAGTAAAGTCCCCAGTAAAGTTACCAGCATAGGTACTTGTACGTGTTCTCTGAAACTGTGTATTCCTCTCCCTTGTATAATTACTTGTTCTAGTTCTAGTGAAGTTGCCGACATAGTCACCAACAAAGTTACGACTAAAACTATCTTCTACGGTTCTGGTACTATTTCGGGTGAAGTCACCAACAAAGTCACCAGTAAAATCACCATCAAAGTAAAGAGTTCTTGAGAAGTTGCCGACATAGTTACCTGCGAAGTCGCCAACAAACTGATTCTGTCTAGTACTGGTTCTTGTATAACTGGCTGAATAGACACCTTGGAAATTATGATTATAATTCTTTTGTCTAACCGCCCAGTTATCGGTGAGGGTATAACCTGTTATCGAAACACCTCTCTCGTATGTAAAACCATCATTGCCAGGATATGAAGTCACGTTCATAGCAGTGCTGTGATTTGAGTAAGAGTTCTGTATTACAGTGACGCCGTTAAAGACAACATATAAAGTTGCTGAATTGCCATAATAACTGCGGACAACCCTCCAATAGTAAGTAGAATTATTACCGTAATAGGGACTATTGCTGACGCCCAAATAGTCACCAGCATAGTTACCAAGGAAATTACCAGTATAACTACTTGTGCCTTGGAAGTCTTGGTTACGATCTCTGGTACTAGTTCTAGAATATGTACTGGTTCTCGTAGAAACTCTTGTAAAGTTTTGGTCTCTTTCTGTAGTATAGTTACCAATGTAGTCGCCCACAAAGCCTGGCGAGTATATACTTGTACGAGTTCTAGTATAGGTGTCGCTAAAATTACGAGTATAATTACCTATAAATTGTTGTGAGAATGTCGAAGCTCTATCTCTAGTGTAGTCTTGTGAGTAAGTAGAATCTCTTTGTCTCGCATATGTTGAAACCCTACTACGTGTATAAGTTGCATCAGTAACCGCTTGTCGAGTGTCTGTTGCAGTACCCTTTGATGACCACGAACCAGAATACCCATTTGCGACAGGAGTACCTTGTGCAGAACTTAGAAGTAAGTAGGAACCGACAGGATTAGCCGACTGACCAATTCGATTTTTTGATACAGTACCCAGACTTTGACCTATCTGTCGGTCTGTCATTTGTTGAAGACCCTGATAATCACCACTATCACCATTAGACCTTTTTATCGCAAATGGTCGCACAGCTGTTGGTGCGGTCATGGTGGTTCTTTTATGAAGATAGTATGGAACAGTAGTACCATCTGTCCTAGTGTCACTAAAAATATGTTTTTCAATCGCATAGTCGGTAAGTGACCCAGAAGAAGATAATTTGTATGTGCCTGGGTAATCGTTTGTATAGATGGTCGAATTAATTCTATCGATCACCCTGATTTGGTCAGAATCATCCATCTCCCTGATTTTAAGTTGGGGTATAACTGTATCAACACCACCATCAGTCTGGGTATAACCCACACTAGTATCGGAATCTGAATAGATAAGTCTACGTACATCACTGTCCGCATTAGATTGAACAAAAGTATTTTGTCCTATTACTGAACCAACAGTGGTGATCGGCAAGAAACCGCCAACTCCAGATGGAGTACCCACCGCAGAATCATAAGAGGTATTAACGAAAGTGCCGATAGGTTGATAAGAAGATGCCGCCAAAGACGTAGACAGTCTACCAGTATTAGTAGAGTCCTGTTCTGCGAGATATAGACCTGTTTGGTATGCGAGATAGTTCTCTTCAGTCGAAGAAAACTTCTGAAGTTCTGTTGGCGCTGCACTATCCTTTAATTTTAATGGAACACTCATCGTGTCAATACTCCGATTAGTTTAGTTGAGTTCCATTTACATCGTATATAAGTGGGACATCTGCTCTTAGAGCATTAAGTGCATTTACAAAGTTATCTCGTTCTGAACCAACAAACGCAACATTAAGATTACTTAAACTTCCCAAACGATTGTCACGTATACCAGCATCAGAGTCTAAAAGAGAAATATCATCTGCAAGTGAGTTGACTACAGTTACAAGACTTGTTCTATTTCCTATGGAACCATCAGTATTTAGTTGTGCAATATTACCTACCGCACTATCTAGTAGTCTAATAGATTGACCTATGCGGTTTGCCCTGAGATTTCCTGAACCGCCTGAGTCTGGAATTGCACCCATTTCAATGTGTAATTCATTAATCGCACCACGAACAGTAGTCTCAGAAGTAGAAAGAACTGCGGCACCAATCTCTGCATCCAATTCGTTGATACCATCAGCGAGTGTTCCTGCCGTAGTAGTCAATGCCTGTGATGGTTCAACAAAGGTATTGAGTGTATCAATCTCCACTTCAAGTTCTGCAATCGCACCTGATACAGTTGTTGCAGTAGTACCCATCGCATCCGCAGTGATTGTACCTAACTCTGCATCAAGTTCATTAACCGAACCTGTAAGAGTTTTTGCGACAGTGGTCAGAGTTGTATGTGGTGTCGCACCAATGTCAGAATCTAGTTCATTGATTGCGCCCGTAAGATGTTTCTTGGTAGTGTTAAGATTATTTTCAACTAGGTTGGAAACATCACCTCGAATTGCAGTTTCAAGTTCGTTGATTGCATCAACAATACAAGTTTGGTCATTTGTACCTAAATCCGCAAGCGTTCTTTTAGTACCACCTTCCGCATTGTACAGGTCTTGTTCTAGTTCGTTGATACCTGCTACAAGGTTAGTTGCAGTAGTGGTAATTTTCGCAGAAACAAGTTCATTGGAAGCTCCTCGAATTGCAACTTCAAGTTCGTTGATAGCAGCAACTGCACTAGAGTCTTCATTAGTATTCAGACGCCCAGTCGCACCCAAATCCAATGATATGGTGTTTTGATTGGTTACCAACGTAGTGAAGGTATCCTGAATATCTGTGATTGTAGGTTTATTAGTCGCCATTTACAGTTTCTCTACTAGTTTATTGAGAAGTACCTTTAGTTCATCGACATCTTGTCGCAACTCTTGGAACTCTGATTTTCGTCTTCGTTTCTTCATTTTCACTTCACGTGCTTTTTGTATCTCATCTTTATTTATATTAATAATGGCACCACTGTTTGAACTTCTCACCAAACCAGTGTGTCCATCGACACCAATATGATCTCCACTCATTAGGTAGCCATCGCAATTGCACGTAAGTCACGCAACAGGGGTGGTTTAGAGGTGTTGTTACCATTAAACACTATTTTGAATTGATACTGTGTGAATGGTGCAACATCACCACCATCACCACCAATAAGATAACGATACTCACGGAAGTTTCTTTCGTCTGGTGCAATCGCATTCTCTACTGGTTGTAGTGTCCAATCCACATCAAAGATGTTTTGGTCACCATTTGCAACTCTCCAGTACACATCAAGGTTACTACCAGCGGGTCTCATCGCAGCAATCATTAACTTCAAACCAACTGCGGGTTCTTCGAGGTCTCCAACACTAGTAATATGTTTTGCAAGTGAGGAACCACCAAACGCATCTGTCTCTGCAACATAGTTAATCGGAACATTGAATCCGTTTGCAGTAGCAGATGCCTGATTATCAATCAAGTTTGCTTCGGTTGTTAAAGATGCATTCTGTGCATCAATAACAGGACTCACATCGGTACGTGTTGTTGACATATCAACTTTGAAAGTACAAGAACGTTGACCAGAACCCAATTCACTAGTTTCGTTTGAGGTGTTTGCGATCATTCTCGGTGCAGTAAACATATTCAAGTCAGCAATGGAGATATCACTACTATACGTACCATCTTTCTGATATTTTACTTGCGAACCAGAAGGTGCAGCAAGTGATTTACCAGTAGTGAATTTCGCATTGTATACCAATGAAGTGTCATCTGGCATCAAAGTTGAGAACTGAGGTATACAAGTATCAAATATAACTTGTTTATCTATCAATACGTCATCACCACCAAATCTTCCTGAAGAAGTACAAGCGGAGTCTGCATTGAATTGTAGGACGAATCCATCTACCGCAGTAATAGTTCTTTCACCATTAATAGACGAACCCTTAATACCATTATATGTAGTTGCATCAACAAGACCAGAAACATTAACTTTATCGTTAACATGGAAACCATGATGACCCGCAAGTACTGTTACTTGGTCACTGTCTGCACCATGATCAGCACTCATGTATAGTGGGTTTTCGTCAAGCAATTCTTCTTCAACATCACGGTTCTCAAATACTGCACTACCAGAAGTTGCAAAGGTAGCAGTAAAGATTTTGAACGCAAGGTCTTTAGTTTGATCTGGTTCCCAAGTCGTACCATTCTGTGACTTAAACAATGAACCCATAGATGGTTGACGAGAGATTCTCTTCTCGGTTGAACCTAACTCGAACGCATATGTTTCACCAACATACGCCTCATATTCAGTAGATTCTGCAAGAAGTACAATCGCATACTCTGTCTGTGGATTCAAGAAGATTGGTTCATCGAACTCAAATGTAGTAGGTGTAGCAACTACCGCAGATTGTGTTTGTGAAGAAGGTAGATTCACCTGACTAGGTGGTAAGAACACAATAGATTGCGAATGGATGTCGGTCGCACTTGGCGCACCATTAACCATTGGTCGAATCTGTAATTGAATCGGAACACCACTGGTATCCTTACTCTTGAAATAACACTGTACTTTAGTTACATAGATACCACTTGGGTTTGTAACTTGGAAAGACTGTGCAAGTGGGTCAGTAAATCGAACACGAGTAGTCTCTGTCCAACGTTTTGTTTGGACTGTAGTAATACGAGTAGAAGTAATAGTCTTCTGTCTAGTATCCAGAGTACCCTGTGCAGTATAGTTGAATGTCGCACGTGATAGTGCAGCATTGTCATCATTCTTACTAATGTCAAGAAGTTTGAACTCACGAGTACCAGCACGGAAACGTAGACTAGGACTAGAAGGTATAAAGAATGAACCTTCAATAGAACCATTCACATCGGATTCAAGAATGGTTTGTCCCTGTGGATGTGATGACTTACGTCTATATCTGTTTGAATATGTTAGATCGGTTGCCTTTTGACCATAACGTTTGAAAGTCTCTTCTCTACAAAATGCACTTACATCCTTACCATCAAAGAATGGGAAGTAACGAGTATTTGGTCGTAGACCCTCTGCCTTGAAGAATACTTTACGTGAACGTATGAATGGTAGGAATGTCAATGATACAGTTTTGTCACCGACCACCTTACGAACGGTTCTTTCACCAACAACTACACGTTGCGAGAAAGACCTAGTGAGGTCAAACCCTTCGGGGCGACCTGCTCCACCATTAAGTTCGGTAGCCCTTACATTATTAGGTACACCCACCCAGTTCCATGCGGTTGATCGTCTCCAACCACCGAAACGGTTTCTCCCACGACCAGTCGGACTCTGAGTGCCACCGATAAGACCGAAGCCTGGTACAGGAACGTGCCATCGTCCAACTCTCCATTTCCAACGAGCTCTTCGGTTTGCACGAATTTCAACAGTCGTTGAACGGTCACCAAGATTCAAATCCGCAAGAGTTTCGGTTGCAGTCTGATTAATAACGTTTGCGGGAGCGTATCTTGTTTGGAACCAATTGTCTCTAGAGGGAGATAATTTTAGATTACCTTCACCTGTAATAACTGCGAATGGGTTAACATTCATTGAAGACGATACAAGATTCTGGACTATACCTTCCTTTTCACTATACTTCAGATAGATCGAGTCACCTTTCATTACAGTGTTTGTCGATAGATCGGAATCGTATGCAAGAATTACATCATCTTCTTCTGTGGGTACACCCAACATTTTTCCAGATGGGTCGATTGAAGCACGATACTCTGGATTATCTCCGTCCGAGAAACTTCTATCTGCGAAGTTATCAACAAAGAAACCTGACTTAGTTCTTGGGTTACCATCAGAATCTAGTACTAATAGAGCAGAAGTATCTAGTTCCAGTAGACTTAAAGAAGTCACTTCTTCTAGTTTATCAACTCTCTTTTCCAGTTCAGAGATATCACTCATGGTAAATCGTTTTGTTTTGATCGGTGTCATTACAACATCCGAATCATTCAGACCATATGCATTATGTTCTAGATGGAATAGTGCAAGAGTGTTCTCTGGAGTAGCAGGAACTTGTGAACCGAAACCAGCCTCACCGACAAGATTCTTAACTTCACCTTGTGTGGTTACAACGATCTTATCTGCACGTGGCACATAGTATTCAACATCTGCTTGGAACACATCACCATTCTGAGGCAGTTCGTTTACACCAGATGAAACAAAGACATCACTTGCATTATGGGTAGAACGGAAATCGATCACGTCTCGCAAACTGATTGAAACACGTTGATTAACTTCAAAATCTGGAATCTTTTCGTACTCTACTTGACCAGTATATGAGTTAACCGCAAAGAAGTCACCAGTACCATGTGTAAAGTGTTTGAATCTAGAGAATACATTACCTGTAGGTGCTGTAGCACCAGTTTCTAAAATTAAACGACCGTTCCCATAAAAACCTGCACGTTGACCATTGTCTACACTGAACAAACGTGAGATGTCATTACCGGCAGAATCGGTCTGTTTGATAGATTCCACACTAAAGATGTCTGCGACACCCATAGGAATAAACTTAACACCATTACCATCTGAATCAATTGCAGCAGCAACAGTGGTCTCGACCAAAGTTTTCTGTCTGAGTGCGGGTGAAGCCTTGTTCACTTTCGCATATATGGTAAGTGCTGTATTAGGGAGGTTGGTGACTGTCATCGACTGAGTACCAGCAGCACCAAATGTTGCATTAGTAATTACTACACCTGTGTCATTACGAGTAACAATCCAATCAGCAGTGTTTGCCCATGTCTCACCTGTAACTGTCAATGCGGACAATGTTAAAGAGGCACCACTTGCAGTACCAGTTACAACACGTTGTACCTCGAAGTCGAAGTCAGTAAGTGACTTGGGTCGTGCCTGCGGTAATGGATATACCAAATTAGTTTTTTGTGATTCTTTAATTACTGCTTTACTATTCTCTAAAATAAGAACCGCACGTTTAGTTGCGGTAGTACCAACAGTCTTAACATTACGCAAAGACTGACCAGAGTTCATCTTGATGTCGAATAGATACACTCGGAAGTTTGCGCCATCTTCTTCAATGAAACGGACTCGTGCAGTACCAATCACACTACCTGATGGGTCACTCGCATGAGTCGATAGGTTTTGTGCAGCGAAAGTCCCAACATCAAGTAGACCTTTCAGTTCACTACATATGAAGTACTGACCATATGAGATACCAGATACTTCATTCGGAATTATTTGAGATGTACGAGGTTTTGCAATTGTAAGTGGAGTAGGTTTCTCGGTCGCACCACGATAACCATTCACATATGCAACACCATCAGATACGGTTGCAATAATATTATCACCAGAATCTTCGAAATCTATGGTGAATGGGTTAACAATATAATTACCAGACTCTTCTTCAGTCCTTGTCGCCAAGACATCGTTAATCTTATTGTAATCGTCAGTACCTTTTACTTGGTCAACGATATTACCTTCGTGAACGTCACAGTAATAAACAAAGTTTTCATCACTTTGAATCAGGTCTTTGGTTGTTAAGGTAAGTTGGATACGATAACGATCTGCGCCAGGCGAAGATAAATTTGGTGTTACACCTTGGTTATCATACAATGCATCCGTATCTGCGGTAGTTACGATGTCTTCGGTTACTTTGAAACCAACAACTTTGGTTGGATATCTTGTGTACTTTGAAAGGATGATTGACTGACCCTTTGAAAATACAAAATGTCCACGAGTAAAGAAGTCACCTTCTGCGTTTGAAATCTGACAACCACGACCGACAGGTAGTTCTGTACCAACCGCATTTGCAACCTGTAATGTGACCGATGCGCCCACATTGGTCATCACATTACCAGCAGCTAATCGGATAGGTTCTTCGCCAGATACACCCGATGCAGTATTAATGTACTGTACATAAAGAGTTGAGGGGTCACTACTTGTAGCAGCAACAAACTCAAGTACTCGCACCTGAATACCACTTCCAGCACCAATGTTCGGCCCAGTAAGAACTGTTCCGACCAATGTTTGTGGGTCAGATGGTAGGGGGTGTGTCAGTGTGTTTAATTTGATGAACTCGTAATCATTATTAATAGTTGGGCCGCCTGGATTTACTGCAGCGCCTTCCTTAAAAATGTTTCGACCAAATCTTCCTATTTCCTCTTGGATAATAGTCTGTAACTGAGTAAGTTCTCTTGCCTGTAGAGATCGTCCACTATTAAAGAGGAGTCTGTGGTAGTTATCACTATCTACAAAATCGTCTTTGTATGATGAAGAGAATACATTGGATGTAAATGTTTTTGACATCAGTTTTACCTTAAATTTGGATTACGAGTTTAATATCTTCGGTCTGATCTGTCGAACGAGTAACAGAAGCACGGTTATCAATATATAGGACTTCTCCAGTAGTGGTATCTACTTCGGGAGTCACATAAGGCGATATCGATGCATTCAATACACCAGCTCCATTACCACTCACTTCTGTGATCGCTTCACCAGCAGAGAAGTTGCCAAAACCAGTTTCTAATGTTTGATGATACCATATGTTTGCAGAGTCAACTTTATCAATAAACGCTTGAACACCTGAAGTTCCACCTACAATTTTGTTATCAGCAGTAAACCCTTGAGTCACACTACTGAAATTAACTTTCTTCAAACAGATACCAGTATCAGCAGTGAACAATGCAGAACCAGTTGAGTCACTAGGATTCTTCAATAGACCAACTTGTCGGAAATCGTTACCAACAATAAAGTCGGTTGATTCAGTACCAGATGGTTTACTGTTCAACATGATTGCGGTAGAACGTAAGTCATCTCTTGGGTCTGCACCAAATCCACCATAACTTCCAATGATTGCACGTACTTTAGCGGGTTTAGTTGGTGAACCACCACCTGTAATGACCACTTCAGCGAAATTATAACCAGAACCTAATGTATAAGCACCAGAACTATCAATTAGTTTAACATTGACTACCTGACCACCAGAGATGGTGGCGTCAGCTTTTGCCTTCGTTCCATTACCAACAATTGATACAGTGGGTGATGATGAGTAACCAGTACCACCTGAGTCAACTGCATACCCGATAATCTGACCCGCAATAGCATTGTTCTGTACTACCTGTTGTTCGATATCAGCAGCAGGAGAATCCGAGTCAGTGGATAACACCAGTTTTGTTGGTAGATAGTTTGCAGAAACGAACTTGGTCGCATCCAACGCACCAATGGAGTACAAGAACTTCCAAATATAACCATCCGCAGTATCAAATGGAGTACCCACCGTATTACCTGTGGGTTGAACTGTAGATACCTGTGCCAGACCCTGTGCGTTTCTACCCTGTTGGATACACATATAAATTTGGTTGTTGTCGTTCATGACATAGTATGTCTGAGTAGGATAACCAATTTGTGCATCATCATATGCGGAATAGATCGAACCCGATGACCAGTTATAACGAGGAACCACAAACGAAAGGTCAACTACCTTTTTCGCAGACTGTAATCCAAGACGAAAGTCTCTTTCTTCTCTTGCAGTGTTTAGTGGAGCCGGTGCAATGTCCGAATCGTTCCAATCTTCAGAGCGACCAATCACCGCATAGTAGTGCGTACCCGAAGAATCTATATCATCCTTCAGATTTTGAATTACCTGCTTTTTAATTGGGTTTGTAATAATCGCCATTTTCTATGTTATCCTATTGTTGTACCGTTATTAGATACGAAAAACCATTTACTTGCCGTTGAGTTCCATACAAGAATGCATCCATCACCCTGACCAAACGAGACATGACCATTGTTACCCACACCATAAATATTTGATGTTGAACCTGTAGTCAATCTTGCCTCACCCGCAGCGATATTCATGAAAGTCTTCATCTCACCTTGGATTGCGCCATCAGCAATAGTAGGAAGAATCAAACTACCTGAGTTAAATACCGTCAGTGGTTCGGTTAAGTCTACCGCACTTGTTGTGGAAACATCTGTTCCCTTCTCTAGAACTAATTTGTTCTTAATCTCGACACCACCTGTACCTTTCGCAGATAATTCAAGACTGATATTAGTGTCCCCACCCTGTACATCTATAGATGGGCTATTACCTGTTGCAGAGTTTGAAATCTCAACATGGTTGACCGCACTCGAAACATTAGCAAACTTGAGATATTCATTACTTGAACTATCTAGTAACGATGCACCACCATCTAAACCACCCAGAGTTGGATTCTTAATTGTTGGGGTAAGTAATGTTTTGTTTGATAAAGTTTCAACGTGGTTTGCAAATACAAAGGTATCACCCGCACCCAATACAGGAAGCGCAATGTTACGATTCGCAGTGATGTTACCAACTGTTATGTTGTAAGTGTGACTGGCATTGGCATCCTGAATCTTCGGGGTTGTCATTGTGGGAACAAGAAGAGTCTTATTAGACAGTGTTTGAGAAGAACTGTCCAGAACCAGTGTTCCGCTATCATTGGGAAGATATACATTGTTATCAGCGGTAGGTTCCACCGCAAGCAATGTAGTTTCATGTACATCTTCAGCCTGACCTTCGAACACCACACCCAACTGGCTGAGTGTCACAGTCGAAGAGTCACCACCAACAGACGTGTAGAGTTCTGTAAAGTTCTCGTTTATTTTTTGGGCAGCAACACGAAGGGTATCACCTGTACCATCGTTTGCTGTTGTTCCCCTGTTTAATGTCTGTTGTGCCATTTTATAGTCCGTTTGTTATTTAACTATTTATAAGGTTTATATGTTATAATGTAAAACTTTTTAGGTATTGATCTGAGTCTGCACTCCACCATTCGTGTTTCTGTTGGTCGAGTGTTTCGAATGCAAAGTTGTTACTCAAGTCCATACCATTGGTTCCAACTTCATCCGAATCATCGAATGTTGGTGAACCCGCAATCTGTGCCTCACGCAAAGATGAGTACTGATTATTGATTGTCTGTATCTGTTGTAGAGAGAAGTCTTCAAGTGAGTTGAACTCCGCATTGATACGACTATAAACACCCGCTGAATCAGTATATAGGTCATCCACAATAGCGGTCAAATCTGTAACTCCTTGATCTAAAAACCCTGCGGCAGAATGAACCGCAATGGGTGCTGGATTTTCTAATATAACTTGTGGTGCGGTCACGGTATCTGTCACGACCGACATAATCTGAACTTCCGAACCAATGAACATCCCAGCTGGATGTGTAAATAATTTGTATGGTTCTAACCATTCTGACTGTGATATATCAGTCTTGATTAGAATCGCAAATGTCTGAAATAATTTATCATTAGTCAGATATTTTTGTGAGTTGAATCCAATCTCAGAACCAGTTTCACCAACCTTGAATACTTGGTTTTTAGTATACTCTATTGAGGGGTCAACATCAAAAAACGTTCGGAAGAACTGTTCAATAGAGAATTTAGTTCCCTTTGAACGATACAACTGATTCGAATATTTTGCTGCAGCACGTTTGTCTTTGAATCCCTCAAAGTAAGATTGACCCAACAGTAATTCATCTTCAATAAATGATAGAAGATTTATATCTGTCTGTGTAATGTCTCTACTGTAGAATAATTCGTGTACGAGTTTTGACGGAGATAAGTCATCCTGTTCGAACCCATAATACTCTTTTAACAGCGAGATGAGTTTGGGGTATTCAGTACTAAAGAACTCTGGAAGGATGTCCTCAACTTTATGATCAATAAAAGTGAGTTCCCTTCGGTCGAGGTCGGTTAAAGTAACATCATTTCTGTTACTCATTAGTTAGTAACTCCAGATTCAACGTCAACGATACGTGAGAATGATTGTGATGTGTCGAACTCAACAATATCCTGTCTAAATGGTGTAACTGCACTTTCATTGGCTGGTTTTGCACTTAACTTAATAGTAGTTTCCGAACCAATAAAGTTGTCTATCTGAAGACCAACAATACTTACTGTATCACCAGTATAAGAACCCACATTGTCAACAAGAACTTCACTATCCTCAGTATTAAACACTTCTAATTTATTACTATTTAGTTTGTTTCTTAGGACACAAGTTTTATTCTTTAGTGTGAACTGATTTGATGTTATGATGTGATTAACATCATCGGGTGATGCTAAAGGGACAACATATCGTAATGTATGATCTCCCACACTAGTCAAAATTGGTGAGAATCGTCTCTGGACAAATGTTTCTGAACGAGAAGAAAGGATAGCAGGACTTACGTCATCAATCAATGATAACAGATTAGAACGTCTATATGATTGTCCGAACTTACCTGTATTGTCATCAAAATAAGTTTTAATTGTATTGTTTACTGTATCTTGAATAGTATTCCTTGACAAAGTGGTCAAGTTTGGGTTAAACTGGAAGAATGTTCTAGTCTCAATAAATGTCTTAACAGGGTCGGTGAACTTAACATTAAATGATGCAACCGATAATTGTTTTGCTAAATCGATAATAGAATCCTTAGTTACCTGTTCGGTCACTGCATCAACATCTGCATTAAATAGGATGGATAGGAACACTGTACCAAATTCTGGTTCAAGCGCATCTTCACCCCCAAAGGACTGCATATCCTTGATTAGTGTTGAGAAATTTCTCAATACCAAAGTAGAGTAATCTACAGCGGTTACCATTCGATTCTGAGTTGCATACTGGAATGGTGCAGTTTGTCGGATAGATTCATTCGTTTCTTTTGCCGAACCACCAACTGCGTTAGAGACTGTCGATACACTCATGTCATATGAAGTACCAGAAACACTAACACCAGACTGCGCTTCAAACACTTTCGCAGTGTTAGAGTCTTCGCCACTTACTGCAAGGTAAGTTAGTGTAACCTTTGAACCTGTCTTGGGTGCATCACCCAAAGTAGAACCATTACCAAATGACAACTCATAGAAACCATTAGGTGATTCTTTTAAGATGTACAGTGTGGAGTTTGCATTAATTGTGTTCGCCTTCAATATACTTGTATATGGTGTGAAGACTGAACCTGATGCTGTTTGAAACACACGAACAATCGCAGTATCTATATCCATAGTCGCATCAGGAACAATATAAACTGCATTGTCTTCTGCACGATGCACTAAGAAAGTTTTGACTCTCTCAGTACCTTCGAAAATCTTAATACTATTGCTACCACTCGCATCTCTAAATTCATACAGACCCGAACCATTATCCTCCGCAGATATGTCCTCTAATGTCTGGAACACAAATTCCTTATCATCCACAGTTGTATTAAACTTATATCCCGAAGGTATCTGTATGGTTGAGGTACGGTCAGTAACACCAGAAAGATTCAAAGATAACTTGACAATCGCCTGAGATGATGTCATACTATCTGGGATGTAACCGATACCCTCTGAAAGAGAAATCAGTGAACTACGAAGTTGTGCGGTTCCAAGGAAAGATTCGTTCAATGCGAAATTAGCGATCAATCCGTTATAGTGCGTATTATAGGCAAGAACATCTAGAATGTTTGACAAACCAGACGCTTCGAAGTTGTAATCCGAAAATTCTTCTTTCTGTGCAAGGAACGTTTTTAAGTTGTTCTTAATTGCATCAAAGTCTAATGAGGTTGATTTTATTGTTGTTGCCATTTTATCTTAACCTTGCAAGTGTGGTAGTGAACGTGGTCTCTTCTTCTGTGTTAACTACTTTGAATTTTAATGTTACTTCTAATGTGTTTCTATCGGGTTGAAGATTAACATCAACAGATAAGACTTCTGCTCTTGGTTCATAGATTTCTATATTATCTATGATATTTCTTTTTAGTGAGGCAGACCCGCCTCCATCCGCCAACTCAAACAATTGTCCTCTCAAGTTTCCACCAAAGTCTGGACGAAATGGTTTCTCCAACAAATTTGTAAGGATTAAAGTCTTGACAGCCTGTTTAACCGCACCCCCATTTGACTTCTTGTAGACTTCACCACTAGTAGGTTTAATCGCAAGTGTCAAATCAATATCTTTGTACTGTCGTTCACGACTACTCGATATTGACGAGGTTTGGAGGTTGTTGTCTTCTTGTGCAAATGCTCTTCGTATCGCCATACTTCTATTTATAACCTTTTTTACTCGGTTTCTTTAATTTCTACTAATTCATCTTCACTCATTAACTCATTATTATAATAAGTTTCTACATCCCCAGCGAACTCAATATCAAATGATTCGGGGGTGTTCGGAAACTCTAATCCTATTGATGCACAAAGACTTTCGTCTGGATTATAGTTATCATAGTCAAGATACAACTTACCAAACTTGACATAATCCTTCCAATACTCTGCAACATCGAATGTTCTTTCTAGGTCAATATTACCTTCTTGATCTACTACTTGATAATACACCAATCTACCATCAGACTTCTTCTGCATAGTTTCATCATTCACGTCTGGTTCTCTCATCTGATAGATTCCTTCAGAGACAATCAAACGAACATCATTAAAGTTCTTGGTATTACCATTGATGATTCTCATCGCTTCAGCTTGTAGGTATAAGTGTCTTGCGATTTTCTGTCTCTCGGTATTGGTTACGACATGGTTGAACGGAGTTCGGTCACCATACGCACCAAGGAACTTTGCAATCGTGATGCCAGGCCCTAACTTGGTTGCAGATGTTATCGCACCCTGTTTCGCTGGATTGTATACTGGGTCAACTAATATAATCATGGCGTAAATCTCTTTCCTCTATTCTCAATTGCATTACCAATAGGTTCAAATCCAAATCTAGATGAAGCGGATTTCTTCGCAGTCCTACCAACTGATGGTGGAGTCTTTGTTTTATATTGTGGATTGAGTCTTTCTTCTGCAACAAGAGTCGAACCAATAGTATTACGAGATGCCGAGTTTCGAAACGCAGAACGAATCTCTTGGGTTGTCGGAATCTTATCGAATACGTTTTTATAGTCATCTGATAACAGGGTTTTGGTCAATAATACATCTCCACCATCAACCACAACTGTTCTGATTGCATAGTCACCATTGACCGCTTGACCTATTACCCACTCACCAGTAATTTGTGCTTGACCAAGACCCGAACTCGGATATTGAAATTCCTCTGCAAATATAGGAGTATGTGTACTTGCACTTAACAGGTCGGGTGGTGTGAATGTTGCCGAACCCACCGCAGCAGTACCAGCGGTTACTGCGGTCTTCGCAGCTTTTGCATTCTGTGCATAGTATGACCTAAGTGAAAGATCAGCGAAGTTTGCGTTATTCGCTTTCCATGCTTCAGACGCCTTACCAAAGAACGTACCATAGAAGTTCGCACCTGAGTTAAACTCAACAGGGCCTTCGCCACCTTGGAATACGTTACCTGTAAAGTCAACCATTCTACCACCGATTGCACCCTTTTGTCCCATAACAGAAACATACTTCGCACCAGTGATGTTTGCATTCTTACTCGTGATTGCAACTGCTTCCTTACCTGACACGAGGATATTGTCCTCCGCAGCAATCTCAATATTACCCTCAACAAAATTCTTTTGGTCTAACTTGACAAACTGATTGTGGTCTGCTAACATAACATCTGTAACGGTACTCAAGGTTCTGTTTGTCTTGGTCTTCTTAACAGTCTCTTCACGATTACCTGTTGTGATGGTTCGATGATTCTGTTGAATCTCTTCACGTAGACTACCACCAACATTGACATTGTAGTTACCACCCACGTCAACATTGTAGTCACCAGTCACCTTCATGTTCAAGTTACCTTGATACACGAGATTACCATTACCCTCAATGATGACAGTCTGGTCACCACCAGTCACTTCGACCTTGTTGTTTACTGCGGAAATGATAACAGAACCATCTGCCCTCATCTCCACACCCGCACCTGTACGATGTTTGATCAGTACTCGTTCACCGCCAGGCGTGTCATCCTGTTCGATTACATGACCCGACACAGTTTCCTGTACTTGGTTGAACGGATATTCGGAAGGACGTTGTGACTGTATCCCCAAAGATACACCAATGTCACCACCCCCAACATAGAGGTTATTCGTCTTGGAACCACGAGATGCCTTATTGATTGATGACCCATAGTTATACTCACGTTTGGGGTACTCACCAGTAGGGTCTTGCATTCCATCACTAGGAACACCCAGAGTATTCTCTGTACCTTCACCGATCTTATCGACTCTTAGGTCAAAATTGTCTTTCTTAGTTGTCACTTATTCATCTCCGATGGACTCAATGGCGCAGAATTTAATGGGTCACCTATTTTATTCTCTTTTCTGAATACCGACTCAATATAATCCTGTACATCAAAGTATGGGTCAAATTCACTTGCATCAATGTCGTTGTGTCCAAACACTTGTCCGCCTGGATATCTACGATAATAACTATTGACAAACTTTTCTAATGTGGTAAACTGTTCTCTAGTAAACGATTGTGCAGACCTATAGTCTGTAGGGTTGTTATCACCCGAAGAAACATTCAGTCCACCCACCATTGCAATACCTATAGAGTATGTATCATGGCCATTGACCACAGCGTGTTCACCGATACGGTTAACTGGTCTACCACGTTGCAGTCTACCATCTCTACGAATCACATAATGGTATCCAATACCCTCATGTCCCAACTCTACTTGTAGGTTATTTATCTCAACCGCACCTATATCTTTATTGGTGTATGTCTCGGTTGCATGGATAACCAACTCTGTGATTTGACGGAAGACATTACCAAATTCCGCATCAAGTTCCTCGACAGATGATACCATAGTGAACATATCATCTGGACTACTCTTGCCACTCCATTTCGCTGACTGATCAATTGGTTCTGCAACATCAAACAAGTTAGCACTAACAACAAAGGAACCACTAATGGTAGTATCCAAATCACTCATCTGTTGTTCAATAGATGATATTTCTTGTACCGCAATCGCAATCTCTGATTCTGGGATACCTCGTCTTCTCGCTTCCTCTTGCATCTTTATTTGCATATCTAAGGTAGTAGAAGTATTAGGGTCATCACCAAGAACTTCTTTCATGCGGTCTGATACATTAGGTGACTTGGACACAAGAGTCTTAACACCCTCCTTCTTATCCTTACTATTACCCGAATTAAACTGTTCCAGTATCGCAATTCGTTCTTGTTCTGATGATGATATCCCGCCAGGAACCAGATTCTCAATGAAAGATGATGCAGCACCAGTTAGTGATTCTGCAACATTTTGTAGAACACCAGACAAACCCCTATTACTTCTACCATCAAAACCAGTGTTGAAGTTATCCGCTCCTTCCTTAAATTTATCTAACGAACTAGAAACATTTTTCACATCAGTATCTACAATACCAGCGGCAGTACCCAACTCTGGTATTTCGGATTTAAGTCCCTGTTTTTTATCGGTCAGTCCATCTAGGTTAGTGGAATTTACAACAGAGTCTGTCGCTTTCTGAATCAACTTGCCAGGCAATGCTTGTGCTTCATCAATTGCATCAGTTACAGTTGAAACTGCATCATTTATAGCTGCAATGGGTGCAATCGAACTTAATGTGTTCGCCAGATTACCCGAAAACTTTAGATTACTCATGGAAGGTCTAGACAGGAAATTACCGCCAATAGAACTAGGAGGTCTCAGTGCTTCGGTAATATTCGTGAAGGTTTCTATTTCTGCGAAGTCTAACGATTTCTTATTCTCCGCAATACCTTGACATTTTGCAATACTCTCCGCAGTACCATCACACACAACCGCAAGTGCAGAAGTCGGGTTGGTCGCTTTAAGTGCTGGAAGTCCTGTTAATGATGTAACAGATGTTGTCTTAGAACCAAACGAACGAGCGGGGTCGGTTATATCACGACCAGCACTCTGGGTTATCGTAAGATTACCAGAACCATCAGAGTCTATTGTTTGAGTTTTCTCCACTAGACTACCATCCGAGTCAGTTGGCACTTTCAAACGAAGAAAATTACCATCTGAGTCGAGTACAGTATCACTTGTTGTTGATGTGTTATTCCCCTGTATACCAGTAATTCCATTAATGTTGTCGGTGAACTGTCCTACCGAACTGTTGATAACCTCTTCCGAAGAGTTTGTAGATTGACCTAGTGTCTTTATACCAGCGACTTCTAGACCATTTTCTTGACCAATGATAGTATTACGTTTCGCAAAACGTTCTTCGATTGCCCTTCTACTAGAACGAAGATGTGTCGCCTCTAGACTATGTTTCTTTCTGTTCTCGGAACCGAGATTAACATTCAAATTTGTTTTATCAAGTGACATTATGAAATCCTATCTACTAAGTTAAGTGCATTTCTTTCAATCTCTTTGATTGATACACTGTCTGGTTTGCCCAAGTAGTACTTACTGACTATGTAACATATACCTTTATTCTCAAGTTTATCTGAGTTGAGAAGTCTAATGTTTGTACTAGATTGTGTACCATTTAATTCAAATGCGACAAAGGATAACTGAATCAAAAATTCGTTATAATCGTTAGAGAATTTTTGTAACTCTGAGTATCGGAGTTTCGTGAATGCCCCTATCCCATTTGAATCTGAACTAACACCTGTCTTAAAACCAGAAACAAAACTGAGTGCAGCAGTTAAACCTATAGATTGTTTAACCGAATAACCTAGATTTAAGAAGAACGATACCGCAGTCTTTTCCCTATTTTGTTTTACAAGCAAAGAGATGTCACCAGTTGTTTCGTTTTGTATATCGATGTTTTTGGGTGAGGATTCTGTCGCAACATTATCCCAAACAACTTCTGGTTTGTTATCTGCATCCAAGGAGACTTCTGTTTGACCTATTTGTACTGTAGTAGGATATTCGATATGTGGAAGTGAACCAAGTATAATAGGTGTCTGTGAGTTTACTCCATCCATAAACATACCAAATACCAATGCACTTGGTTGTAGTTGTGGCATTCGTCCGATACCAGATGCACCGCCTTCGGTAGTAGGAACCATGCATTGTGCCCAAGGTAGATCGGACTGAGGAATTAGTCGGGTGGATTCTGTGTGTAATCCGTGAACACGAATCTTCACTCGTCCCTCATAACCATATGGGGGTGATGCATCAATCACAGTTGCAACGAACCATCGTGTGTTATCACCATAGAACTCAGATAGAATTGGATTCATTATGGAAGTTTCTCCAGTTTACAAACATTCATCGACACGGTGTGTTGTGTCCCTTGGAATGTGTGTCTTGTATCATAGATAATAAAATCACCTGACTTCGCCTTATCTACCAAATCGTCTGGTGATGCAATTTTAGATTGTTCAATATTATCATTCACGATTTTTAGATTAACTATATCACCAACACCAGCTTTTGAGATGATGAAACCAGCACCTTCGACAACCACATTTAACATATTTTTATACAAATGATTCAGTACTGACCTTCGTTCTAATTTCTTTTTAAGTTTTGTTCCATCGTATTCATCGTGGTACGACTTAAATCTACCGTAAGTACCCGAAGAAGTGACAGTATGGTAGACATGAGAACTGTGTTCATCTATAATCTTGTCACCTATCTTCATCTCTGCATCAAACACGTTCTGATTTGCACCAATAAAACTATGTTGTTCTAGATTATCTAGAACATTTTTTATTGAGTGTTTACTCTTGGATATCCTACCAGTATTAATATTGGTATTCTGCATAGTAGAAGCAATTGCGCCCTGTTGAATCAAGTTTAGAGTATTTGCTTGTTTTGATACCATGAGCGCCTTAATCGTGAAGGTCTTCTCAAACTCTGTCTGGTCTTCTGCGCCAGCAATGTTTGCTGGATTATACACATAAGGTAACTTTGAGTTGAACGCCTTTTGTGACAACATCGCATCTAGATTACCCAGTCTTAAATTTTTATCATGCATTGATGCATATGTAAAGAATGGCGAACCTGTGACTGTGGTCGCACGTTTGGTCAACCAATCTACTGCATCAATTGGTGTCAGATTAGGAATGATACCTTTCATATTTGATTGTAACGGAAGGTTTCGTTTTCCATTAGGTAAGAATAGATACGATAAGTCAATGTCAAGACCCATCTCTGTTGCAAGCATCTTAATTAAGATTTCATCAATACGACCATTGAATGATTTGCTGATTTTCTTGAGAGACGATAGAAATGCGTGTTCATCTAATAATGTAAACAAGAGTACACTAGACTTTCCATTATCGTTAGACTTAATAGAACGTTCGATACCTGTCATAATGAATGTACGTTCCATGACCACATCAAGATTGTTATCAACCGAGGACATCTTAATCGACAATCTCTCGGTTCCTTGAAAGGATATTGTGTCGAATAACGCTTTATCATCAAGAAGGACAACCTGACCTGATAGATAAGGTTTATCTAAACTTTCGAATAAACTAAGTTCCACAACAGAAGTCTTTACGTCAAAGGATGAAACATCTCCGCCCCCAAAACGATCAGCGGTGATTAGTGCTTCAATAATTTTATACTGTTGAGACTTCGAGGTCTTCATTAGACACCTTTATGGAAATTATTAAACTCTGACACAACTTTTTCGATTACACTTGGTTTCAATATAATAATTTGTTTCAAGTCATCCTGTTTTCGTTCTACACGTTCACGATATGTCACTGCTGTTAGGTTTCCAATATTACCGAAGTCGTATAACGGAACATCCTGATAAAGACCCTTAGCGTCTTCGTAGTGATGAACAGCATCATATTGTTTTGACTCTTTAATCAGTGTAGCAGTAAAAACCTCACCCTCTGCGGATGTGTAAATTAAGGTTTCGTTCTGACCGAAGTTTTCTAGATTTGGTAACTTACCAAAGAGAGCGCCAGGGGTCAAGGAAGTGTCAATCACTAGTTGACCAAGGTCTGGGATACGTCTAACCACACGTCCTACTGTACCACTCTGTGTACCAGTAACAACCTGTCCTACAGGAAAGGAGTTTGATATGTCAGTGTTGGTAGTCACGATGCGGTACGGATACTTTGCCTTTATAGCATCCAACACTTGATTTTGTTGTACAGGCCAACCAGACGAACGTATTGAGTCATTCATCAAAAAGAATGTCCAGTAGTAATCGGTTGTTCCATAAAGTCTGTAAGATAGTGTGTCGGGTCTATCACCAGAAATAATGGTGTGTTTCTGATAAAAAGAAATATCGTCTTTCAACCCATCGATCAAATCTACATACTGACTGATATTATCAAACAGTACTGGTCTTTCATTGTCACCAAATCTATAATCAGTGAGAGCGAAGTTTCTGAAATACTTAGTTGTCATTAGAACCCATCCTCTTCAACATCTTTTCTGTTGAGTGTTCTTGTTTCTTGGAATGATAGTGACATTTCAATTTCCTGAAAGTTACCATCAGAATGCATTGCCATAGCAGTATTATTATAAGTAACACTCACATCTCTTAGGTAACATGGTTTGATTCGAGTTGCAATCTCTTCACCCTTATATTCCAGACTGAGTTGAAATTTGTTCGGAAACTTATAACCAACAGAAACCTGACTACCCGCAACGTCTATATTGATATTTTCGGGATATAGTTCTGTTCGGAACAATTTTATAATTTCTTTAATTTCTTCTGATTCTTTCTGTGATGTCGCAATGAACTTAAACGCAAATGCAAACTCACGAAGTGCAACAGACTTAAATAATACACGAGTGTTTGGATTGGTAGTTACTTGACCCGCACTTCTGAACGCACCAGCGATTTCGTCTGGGAACTTACCCATCAGTTTTACTGTGGCAAGTTTAGCAACATCTTTGTTTGCAGCACCATTGAATGCTGAACCTATAGTCTTACCTGTTTGTTCCAACAATGCATTGACAGCACCACTACCAGATTTAAGACCCGATTCTGCGGCCGCACCCATACCTCCCAAGTCCATATTATCATAAGCAACATTATCACGAAACTGCAAACCAGCAGGAAGGTACAAGGATACTTGTCTTCCTAATGAAGTGAGAGGTTTCCTCTTAGTTACAGGCATTTTGTCGGGGACTAAACCCTTTACCTCATTGACCGCTTTTTGTTGGTCTTCAGGATTATCCCCAACGACCTTTGCTACCGCAACTTTTGCGAGTGCCTTGGTCATTTCTCCGGCTGCACCCAGAACATTACCGAGATCGGTCTCGTCTTCTTTCATTACATTGAAAACGATTCTGCCCCCATAGTCATCTGGGTTATTCAGTGGATACTCAAGGTTTTTTCGGTTTAGTCCTGATAATATACCTTGAAGTTCGGTCGGTTCTGCCATTTTAGTTTCTCTATAAATAGGTTAGAAATCATTTATCTTTATTTATAAGGTTTTTATGGCATATTCGGGTAGATACAGAGTAAAAAATCCAAAGAAGTATGAAGGAGACCACACAAAGGTCACCTATCGTTCTTTGTGGGAGAAACACGCCTTCAAATGGTGTGACGATAACTCCAAAGTGATAAAGTGGTCTTCCGAAGAAGTCATTATACCATATCTATATGAGGTTGACAAGCGTTATCACAGATATTTTATGGACTTAAAGATGGTTATGGAAGATGGTAAGACTTGGTTGGTCGAGATAAAACCAGATAAAGAAACCAAAATACCGACTGGTAATAAGAATACCAAGAGATACCTCAACGAGAGTTTCACCTATGTCAAGAATATTAACAAGTGGGAAGCTGCGAACGAGTATGCAAAAGATCGTGGATGGAAGTTTGTCATCTGGACTGAGAAGAACGAACCATTGAAGACTCTTATTCCTAAATCAACAAAACCATTGAAACCTTTGAAGAAAACTTTGAAACCTTTTCGTAAGAAACGTAAAAAATAGGTATAAATAAACGTATGAGTAATATTTTCAACAGACTAGAATTGCAGGCATTCCGTGCGGGGATAACTCCACGAACAGATGAGTCTCGTGCATGGTTTATGAACAAAGCAAAGAATATGCGTAACATAAACCGCACCAAACTGATAAAGGAAGACCCTCTCGTCCAGAGAACTGCATTGAAGAATCTGTCGAGAACTGGATTAGTCGGAACAATGCAGATGTTCTTCTATGACCCTAAACACAAAGATAAACTTCCATACTATGATTTGTTTCCTTTGATTATTGTGGTTGGGCCTGCGGAAGGTGGATTCTATGGATTGAACCTACATTATCTTCCACCAATTTTACGTGCGAAGATGTTGGATGCATTGATGGAAACCGCAAACATGAAGGCGACTGACGATGCAAAGTTTCAGATAACATATAAGAAGTTACAGGCAGTTTCCAAGTTGAAATACTACGAACCCTGTTTCAAACATTATCTGACTAAACACGTCAAGAGTAAGTTCGCAGAAGTACCCATGCCTGAATGGGAGATCGCAACCTTCTTACCAACCGCACAGTTCCGTAAGGCGAACTCTAAGAAAGTTTATGCAGATTCACGAAAGAAAATAGGTAAAAACGCATGACGTTAAACATTGATGAATTCAAATCACAGGTTGGTAAAGGTGGCGGTGTCGCCATGGGAAATCTGTATAAGATTTTCCTCCCACCCATCAATGGTGATGCACGAGAGATGAATCTACTCTGTAAGGCAACATCTTTGCCAGGCAGACAAATTCTATCAACCGAAAAACAAATGGGTCTTACAGTATCTAAGATTGCATATGGTTATGCAAACGAAGATGTAACTTTGACCTTCCATTGTCTTAATGACATGAAAGTAAAGGAATACTTCGAGACATGGCAGAGTCTTGCGGTCAATCAAGAGACCCAAGAGGTTGGATACTTTAACGAGTATACACATCCGATCATTATACAACACATTAAGAAGGGAGTTGCATTCCCTATTAAAAAGAAAAAATTATTTGATACTGGTAAGATACCTTCTTCGATTAGAAGTAGATTACCACGACTAGGGCCAATAGACCTCGCACAAGGTGAACTAGATTTTAACGGAGTATTTGGTGATGATATCACATATACTTGTGTCCTAGATAAAGCATACCCAACAACATTGAACGCAATTGAGTTGAGTGATGATGGACAGTTACTTGAAGTGACAGTACAAATGTCATACAAGAACTGGAAGTCCAAAAAAGGTGACTCTGTACCGACCGATTTTGTTAAAGGTCTGGCGGGTGAACTAATTCGTAAATTTTTATAACATTATTTGGAGAATATAATGGCATTACCTAAGTTAAATGGGAATCCGAAGTATGAAATGACGATTCCATCCATGCAGAAGACAGTGAGGTTTAGACCGTATCTGGTAAAAGAAGAGAAGGTTCTTCTCATGGCATTTGAGAGTCAAGATACGACTCAAGCAATGAAAGCGATAATTGACACCATTGAAGTTTGTGTTGATGACAAGATTAACACCAAGGAATTAACCACATTCGATGTGGAATATATGTTTACCAAACTCCGTAGTAAGTCAGTAGGTGAACGTAGTAGATTGAACATGAAGTGTACCAATTGTGATACACCTAATGAGTTTGAAGTCAATCTAGAAGAACTAGAAGTAACAATGGATAAACCTTCCGAAAAGATTGAGTTACAGGAAGATGTCCATGTGGAGATGGGTTATCCATCCGCAGACGTTTTGATGAACATGAAAGAAGGTTTATCACAAACAGAACAAATAATCGAACTGATTGTCTATAGTGTCAAGAACATTATGACCGAAGATGAAAACATCAACGCAAACGATGTACCTAAAAAGGAATTGCGTGATTTTATAGATTCTATGACAGGCGACCAGTTTAAGAAAGTTAGTGAGTTTGTTGCAACGATTCCAACTCTGACAAAAGAGATTGAGTTTGATTGTAAAGAGTGTGGAACGCACAACGAACATACACTATCGGGTTTTACTGATTTTTTTTAGTAAACCTTTCCCATGATAGTCTGATAAATTTTTATCAGACTAACTTTTCGTTAATGCAACATCATCATTATAGTTTAACAGAACTTGAAATGATGATGCCGTGGGAAAGGGAGGTATACGTTACTCTTCTCACCGAATATATTAAAGAAGAGAACGATAGGATAAAACAACAACAGGGTAGATAGATGTCCGAAGAAATGCACCCCTCTGCTGGTAGTGGTAGAGACCAAGAATCTCAGAAGAATCTTCTGAGAAAGTTGATCAACACCATGAAAGAAG
>UPTN01000122.1_pt1 | contig 42980 bp, 37 predicted proteins | sample 2160111 | NCBI WGS metagenome assembly UPTN01 (sample SAMN06265058, study PRJEB28932) | marine metagenome | isolation source: Columbia River Estuary | place: USA:Columbia River Estuary, USA | collected 2014-05-05
GTGCTGGCAAGTTGGTTCAAACCGTCAACGCTGGTCAGCGCATGGTTGTTCTGAAGGTAAATGTCTTCACCCACACTGGTGAGATTCGTAAGACCGCCGATATCGGCTAGCATGGCATTGTCCGTTATATACAAACCGCCCAGCACTTTGGTGATGCGATCCATGCCGTTGAGATTGTTGAGCGATGCATTGCCGGCGATGATCAGGTTGTCATTTGCACGGGTTAGGGTAGATAAGCCAGCGACGCTGATGAGGTCGGCGTTGTCGCTGATTTCTATGTCGCCAACAACGGCGGTGAGCCTTGTAAAGCCGTCAACATTGGTGAGGGTGTCGTTTTCCGCAATCGTCAGGTCTCCGCCAATACTCGTGAGCCTGGCCAGGGCGTCAATGTCTGCAAGAACCTGGTTTTCGCTGATATGCAAACCGCCGCCCACGCTGGTGAGTTTGGTCAGCGCGTCAATATTGCGCAGGTTGATATTTGCGGAGATCGTCAAACCCGCTTCCACGGCGGTGATATTGCCGAGGCCGTTGATGTTGGGCAGGCTGGTATTGCCGTAGATGTAAAGGTATGGAGCGCCGGTGAGCCTTGCAAGGCCGTCAATACTGCCCAGAGCAGGATTACCGGAGATGAACAAACCGCTGCCGGTGGTGCGAAGGTTGGCGAGGCCGTTGAAGTGAATTAGCTTGGCGTTATTGGTGACGGTCAATCCGCCACCCAGGTTGGTGAGGCCGATGAACCCGTCCACGTTTTGAAGAGAAGTGTTTTCCTGTATGAAAAGGTCCGCGCCGATGTTGGTGATTTTTGACAAGCCGTCAATGTTGGTAAGGGTCAGGTTACTGACGATGAACAGGTCGGCGCCAATGCTGGTGAGTTTGTTCAGGCCGCTGGTATCGGTAATGCCGGAGCCGTTGATACCCAGGCTGCCGGTTACACGGTCACAGGTGCTACCGCCGCCATAAATTGTCTGGAACGAATCTACATCTTGCTGAGTGTTTAGCGTGATGTCAGTGGTTGAACAGTCTTTTCCCCAGGCTTGCATGGACAACGTGGTTAAGACGGTTAATAGAATGGTGGTGCGGAAATTCATGACAGCCCCCCTCTGGGTTGAAGACTAACACTCTACAGTGTGGTCCTCACTGCCAAACATTCCTTGATATACGTCAATCAGGGGAGGTTTAGTTGTTCCCGGTTACCAGGCGCGGTTCATGGCGCAGCAAACGGGTGAGTTAGAAAGTTATGGGGTTTATGCATTCTGCAAACAGGTGAGTGGGGCAGAAGCAGATTGCAGTATTACGAAGGTATCCACTGGTTTATGAATATCAATTTTTCGGTGACGTACATCGAACAAAAGCTTTGCCGGGGGTCAGCCGGCAGACCGGTCATGGCAGCGGCTACCACCAGGGGTAGAAGTCCGGCATATCGCACGAGGCCTTTTTAGTGTAGCTCGGTGGGCGTTTGTCGAGGAACGACTGAACCCCTTCCTTGCCGTCGCCAATGCTCGTATAGAACATCGCCAGTGATTCAATTTTGTGGGCTTCCGCAGGTGAGGGCAGTGCGGGGTTCCGATGCATCATCTGCCGTGTCAGGGCAATGGCTACGGGTGATGTTTTTGCAATTTGTGCGGCAATTTTATAGGCGCTGGCAAGCAGTTCATCCGGTGCGCATACCTGTTTGATAAAACCACCATCACAGGCATCCTGAGCAGATAGAATTTCACCGGTGTAAGCCCATTCCAGTGCCTGTGATACACCCACTAACCGGGGCAAAAACCAACTTGAGCAGGCTTCCGGAACAATGCCGATTTTATTGAATACAAATCCAATTCGGGCCTTTTCTGAAGCTAGCCGAATATCCATGGCGCAGGTCATGGTGGCGCCAACACCAACAGCGGCGCCGTTGATGGCGGCGATGACAGGTTTTGCACAATTGAATATGGCCAGTGAAACCCTGCCGCCAGTATCGCGCACTCCATTAACAATAGCGGGGTCTTCAAATCGTTGATGCATATCTTTCAGGGTGGGCTGGAGTGTTTCGTCGAGTCCGAATACATTGCCATCCACGGATAAATCCATACCCGCGCAAAAAGCTCTGCCCGAACCGGTAACGACAATAACGCGAACTTCATCGTCATCACTCGCGCGTTCAAAAGCATGCACCAACTCGTTAGCCATGGTGACTGTGAACGCGTTCATCTGTTCCGGGCGGTTGAGTGTAAGTGTGAGGATTCCCTCTGCTACCTGGTAGCAAATCGTTTCATAGCTCATGGCGGTGGTTTGTCCTTGCTGCGGTCTGCGGCAGATTATTTCGCAAACAACTGTGCGATGCCAATATTTTGTTTGTCGGCAGCTGCATAAAACAGATAGAACTGACCGTTGACGTCATTAAATACAGAAGGCTGGCGCAGTTCATTGGCGGATTCGCTGACTTGATCCCATTGCGAACTCAGCACCGGTAAAGCCCGCTCTGTCCTCGTGCCGATCTCCTGTGTGGCCTGTGTTAATATGATTAGAGAGCACTCAATATGAAACGATTTATTTCAATCACCGTGTTTTTTCTGTTAACCAGTCTATGGCCATGCCCTGATGTGTTGGCTGGAGATAAAACACGAGCCCCAAACAAGCTTATTCAACTCAGACCCGGTTCAGCTGATCGATGGCTCACTGATGGCCGTTATGTGGTGACACCCAATGCCGCCGAGGTTAATAGGGATCTCAGAGCCGCGCAGCAGGGTGATGCTTCTGCCCAATTTAAAATGGGACAGCGTTACGACCTTGGCGTGGGTGTGCGGCAAAGTTACACCGAATCCGTTAAATGGCTTCGCAGAGCCGCCGTGCAGGGCAATGCAGACGCCCAGTACAATCTGGCATGTATGTATAACGGTGGTCTGGGAGTGCCACAAGATTTTGGTGAGGCGTTTCAATGGTTCCGCAAGGCCGCTGAACAGGGCAATGCAAGCGCGCAGAAAAACCTGGGAGCTATGTACGGTAGTGGTAAGGGCGTTGCACAAAACCCTACTGAGGCTTATGTCTGGTCGAGCATTGCAACAATGTCCGGCAACAAGGAAGCACTCAATAACCGTGATTATGCCGCCAGTACTCTCCCCCCTGAAGATTTAGGCCCGGCGCAAAATCGCGCAATAAAGTTGTTTGGGGAAATTCAGCAACGAATAGAAGACACCTGAGTATCGGTTTATAGTTTACGGGTAACGAGACGCTCGACGGCAACATCAGCCCCCCGCCTTTTTATTGGCCAGTTTTTTTCAAAATTCACAGCGACCGCTTGCATCCGTAGTGGTTTGTGGCCAGAGGCAGACTCCCAATTACCCAACAATGAAGTCGGATACATTTTCAGATTAATTGAAATTAAATGTATTCGACCCCGTTCTGTGTAAGGCTTTATTGTACGATGTGATTTTTGAATCATGATGAACCTGCATGCACTCTGCCCAGACACGTAGACTTACAGTCAGCGCCTTATCGTGGTGTTCTTTGTTATTCGCGAAACAACCAGACAGGTGGCGTTGATGAAATATATTTCCCCATTATTTCCGTTTCTGATTGGCTGGGCTCTGCTGATGGCGACGCCGGTTTTTTTCGATATCAGCCTGCTGAACGGAGTTGCACAAATCATCCTGTTCATACTGGTCGTATGTTGGCCCGCATTTATCACCGGCCGCATGTCATATGTGGATATTGCCTGGCCCTGGGGTCTGGTATTGATTGGCGCAATAACCTATACATTCAGTGATGGCAACGGGCTGCGAGTCACCATGATCAGCCTTGTCTATGCATTTGTGGGTGCTCGGATGGGTTTGGGCGCACTCAGAATGTGGCAATTGGGGCATTTCAAAACTGAGCTGCCAAGGTACCAGTACCAGCGCTTGCGCTGGGAGAAGTCGGGCAAAACGAATACTGGGGCGGCGCTTCAGGTAGAGGCATTGCTGCAGGGCACTGCCAATGCAGGCTTTTTGGCTTTTCCAGCCTTTATTATCGGTTCAAATACAGACCCTGCTATTTCAATCTTTGAGATTGCGGGACTGGTGGTCTGGCTGCTGGCATTTACTATCGAGACCATTGCCGATGCGCAGAAACTCAAATTCCTCAAACAAAGTAAACAAACTGGTGAGAGGAACAGCGTATGTAATGTCGGCCTGTGGCGATACAGTCGACACCCCAACTATTTTGCGGAATGGTTGGTGTGGTCAGCCCTGGTGATAGTATCCATTCCGTCGTGGATTGGGCTGTATGACCAACTGAATATTGTGAACTGGCTGCTATTGGGGGCGGGGTTGTTGTTTGTCCCCCGAATCATGTACACCACTTTGGTCTATTACACAGGCGCGGTCCCGGCAGAGTACTACTCGGTCAAAAAACGCCCTGCATACAGCGAGTATCAGAAAGAAACGAATCGTTTTTTTCCTGGCCCTCCCAAGGGCTAACGCCTGACTGCGCACATTTCGATTTGTTGCGGTAAAAAAAGCTGGCATTGAATCATTCCTTGGTGCGGTTCGTGAATTAACGTTTATGGGTGTTGCCATTTCGCGAGGTCTGGGTAAGCGGCATCCAATGCAAGCTAAGAAAGCCGTAACAAGGGCCAATTCAATCGGGTTGCCAGTGCTATCATATACACTCGGATTTTGTAATATTTTGACCGGGTCACAACACCAATAGGGCAGGTATGTTTTCTAAATTATTAAAACCTAAAGCACTTCTCGATGAAGGAACGACACTCTGGTTGTTTGATACATTTACCTGGGCCTTGAGAAATCTGGAAGGGAGAGTTTTTTATGATGAGACTATTCTGGTAACACCATCTAACGAACATTTTCCGGGTACGGAAACCAGTGCCCATGGCATGGCTAATCTGATCTTCAGCCAGGTTAAAGAACATGCCGGGCTCAAGCATTGGCCAACCCAACTTACAAATATGGCAGAAGGCAGGCCCGTTGAGTCACCTAAAATAGAGATAAAGGGCGCATTGCGTGGCTCAAAAGGAGTCGTGCATGCTGGTGGGGTCGGGCATCAACTTCTTATTGCCTATAATCCAAATCAATTACGAGATTCCGAAGTACTCATTGCCGATTTTGCCCATGTACTGGGGCATCACTTGGGAAACATGTCGCACGAACCACCACCTGGTGGGGCAGAAAACTGGCCTCATATTACAGAGGTTGTTGCTGTCTTCATGGGGTTTGGTTTGATGATGGCAAATAGCGCCCATACGGCAAAGGTACGTTCTTGTGGGAGTTGCTCGGGGCCTGCAGTAGAGCGCAGCAATGCCCTATCTCAATATGATATAACTTATGCTTTGGCAATTTTCTGTTGCCTGAAAGAAATCCCTACAAGGGATGTTCTGGTGCATTTGAAAAAATCATTGCGGCCATTTTATAAAAAAGCCGCAAGAGAAGTAATGAACAAAACAGAAGAACTTAATCGAATTAGGGCGAACTCACTGCCTACAATGCAGCATGCTCATGGTATGTCTTGAATAGAGTCAAATTTAGCCATTCCGCATTTTAAAGCCTGCTATTTTTACGACTGAAATTTGCACCCGGCGAAAGCCTGCTTAGCGGCGAGAAGCGCAACATCAACTCCAGGCATTTCCCATAGCCGGAAACGGCTACAAGCGGTTATATGCAATAAGAAAAGAACCTCACAGTCCCCATTTTGCGAAAACCATCAAAGCATTGATGGACAGTCCAGCTCCGGTCCCTTGAACACGCTTGGAGTGACGCAGTCAGACGCGCAGCCTTTCCCTATTTATATTGCTGACGTGGTTGAGCAAAAAGAGAGGGAGGTAAGCACCAGATAGAACATCTGCTGAATACCTCCCACCCTAATTTCTATTGTGTTGTGTATAGGTCGATCTATCTCTATCTGTTAGGGGGTCTTAATTGGCGAATGATGTTCGTGAACCAATTTCCATTCACCCTTTGTTTTAACAAACAATAAAGTAATTAGATTATTGACTGTTATTGGCCCATAAGTTTTATGCGTCAGTTTAAAATCTGAGGTAAAGGTTAAATTAGCAACATTTCCAAAATATACAGCCACTTTCAATGTTCCTGGGATAACGGCAAATTGATTAGTATCAGGATCCCATACTTCTATATCTTCACCAAATAACTGACGTTCATTATCTTCATTGCCGGCACTATCGAATGATTCTCCTGCATTGAATTCAACGAACTTGTCTCCATAGGCATGAAAAGAGATAAGTTGGTCCATATATTCGCCACCATATCCATGTCCGGCTCCGGCTATTATACTTCCCGCAATGGCTCCAAAAGTTTCTAAGACTTCTTCTACCGCATCTGGATAAGTTTGGTTAATTACAGAGTTCTTATCAGGTTTATCAGATGCGACCGCGTTGGTAGTCGAAACACATAATACGAAAAACGAAATCATTAATAATCGAATTGCTTTCATAATCAAGTCTCCTCTTTATCCATTAAACTTACGACTAGCCCCCCCCCTTCTCTTGAAGCGACGCTATCTTGACAGTTCCTCATTCCTGAACGGTCCCCCAGAATTCCTTTAAGAAAATCCGGCTAGGCTATATGTTAGGCAGTCGGTAAGAGTACTGCGTGATAAGAAAGCAATAATTTGCTGACAATTTGCTGATAAACTGTCTTAAAACCCGTAATAAGGTAATTTTTTGTCATTGGCTGGAGTTTTGAGCTGATTGGCCGGAATTAATACCGAGAGCAGACTGATTCGAATGATTTACGAATTTTCTGACTTAACACTGGACCTGGATCGACACCTGCTAACGCGTGGTGGGAAACCGATCAAGCTGACGAAACTCAGTTTCAAGATGCTGCAGGCATTGGTTCAGGCGGCACCAGCGTTGACCTCACATGATGACCTGATCGACCAGGTCTGGGGGCCCAGGCGGGTGATTACGCCCGACAACCTTTCCCAGAGAATGAAGACACTGAGACAGAGTCTTGGTGATGACCCCAATCAGCCCATCTACATCGAGGGCGTGCGGGGTGAAGGCTATCGCTTGATCCCCGAAGTCAAAATTCAGTCGGCACAGACATCCAGCCGTTCATCCAGACGTTCATCCAGGCAAGCCCTGTCTTCACGTTTGCTTGTGAGTCTGGTTGTGTTGGCGCTGGCTCTGGGGTACCTGGCTTTCGACAAGTTTGTGCTCGGCCCTGTCGAAGATGAGCAAACTGCCCAATCCGTAAGTCAGGAAGGCCACACTGCTGCTCTAACCGAATCACACGGTGATAAATCCATCGCTGTACTGCCCTTTGTCAATGTGTCTTCCGACCCTGAGCAAGAATATTTTTCCGATGGTATCACCGAGGAAGTATTAAATTTATTGACCAGGATACCCGAGCTAAAAGTGACTTCCCGCACTTCGGTTTTCAGCTTCAAAGGCCAACGCATCGATATCCCCACGGTGGCTGAGAAACTTGGCGTGGAGCATATTCTTGAAGGCAGCGTACGTAAGTCCGGTAACCGGGTTCGCATCACGGCGCAGTTAATTGAAGCAGACAATGATGTTCACCTTTGGTCGGAAACGTACGAACGCGAGCTGGATGATATTTTTGCCATTCAGGACGAGATTGCTAATGAGGTCGTCAAAGCGCTTCAAGTTCAACTGCTTGGTGAGGTGCCCTTGGCGACCTCAACGAATATTGAAGCCTACAATCTGTACTTGCGGGGTAAACATTTTGCCGAGAAGAGAACCAAAGAATCCCTGGAAGCATCCGTAACAGCATTCCAGGGGGCAATCGTCATCGATGCAAGTTTCGCCCCCCCCTGGGCAGGGCTGTCTGATGTTTTGAGATACCAGGGAACGTACGGCTATGTGGCTATGCAAGAGGCCATGGAAGCCTCACGCCAGGCAGCCAAGCGCGCGCTGGAACTCGATGCTGAGCTGCCGGAGGCCTGGGCGGTACTGGCCAAGATACAATTTTATTACGATTGGGACTGGGCCCGCGCCGAAGTCAGCGCTCTCACCGCTTTAAAGTACGGGCCGCAGAACGCGTCTGTACTCCGATTGGCCACATGGGTTTCACTGGGGCTGGGAGAAACAGAACGAGCGCTGGGCTTGGCTAAGCTTGCTGTTGACCTGGACCCGCTTGACTATTCCGGTCTGGTTAACCTCGGTACTACCTATTGGGCCCTGGGGCAACGTGAAGAAGAGGAAAAAGCCTACCGGTACATTCTGGAGTTGTATCCGGATGCGACTTCCGTGAAGTCCTTTCTGGCCATTTTAAAAGCAGCCGAGGGGAAGCCTGAAGAAGGCCTGCAGTACATTGACTTCGATTCTGAAGGCAGGTGGCCGAGAGTCTTTTCAACGATCGTTTTGCACACCCTCGGACGTCATGAGGAAGAAGACCAGATACGGCAGAATATGATCGACAATAAAGGCCAGCTCTGGGCCTTTCATATCGCTATAACTTACGCCTGTCATGGTGACCCGGACAAAGCTTTCGAATGGCTGGATATTGCCCTTGAACAGAAAGATTACTTTATGCCCCAGCTATCTTACAACCGGTGGCTGACTGCTCTCCACGACGACCCACGTTGGGTGCCACTCCTGGAGAAAATGGAGCTCCTGGAATACTGGGAGAAATCACAGGCCAGACGTTAGAAAGCTGAATTATGAGTTTTCCCGCAGAACTCATGCGTCGCAACTTTTGCAATCCTGACATCGCTCACATCACCGTTGAACGGCTATCGTTGCAAGCAGATTACACTCTGTCCGCAGTACCAGTTGCAGTTCTTAACAGCCACATTTTTTGACGCCAGTTGTTGGCCCTTCCTGTCATGCATAGTTGGTGGAGTGAACGGCCGCTGTTTGGCAGAGAACAGCCATGGCATTTACGCAACTTTCAATTGTCCCAAGGACAGCTAACGGCCAGTAGCGGCCATCGACCTATGCTTATGTAAGTTTTTACTCTGCCCCCATTTATTTGACCCCATTTATTTTTGATTGCAGCGCTCGTTGGCCGTGCTGGCCTGCTGGCGAAGTTGCGTAATTCTGACATGATCGGGCCCTTTGGTTTGAATTTATTTATACTTCCCATAAACTATACTCAAGTTATACAACAAAGATATAAGTCATTTAAAAGGCTTTATTAATCGTTACAAAGCTGTACAATAGGTGTACATAATTCAAACCCAAGGTGAATACAGTGAAGACGTTATTAGCATCAATACTTCTTTTAATCAGTCTGCCTACCATGGCTTGCGATAGTGAGTTACTGGACCAGAGTTTCAGGCAGCTTGCCTCAACCGACCAAATCAATTTGTGCGAAGCCTATGAAGGTAAAGTGCTTCTGATTGTTAACACGGCATCCAAATGTGGCAACACGCCACAATATGACGGCCTCGAAAAACTGTATAAACAATATGGTGACGATGGGTTGGTTGTATTAGGTTTTCCTTCCAATGATTTTATGGGGCAGGAGCCAGGCAGCGAAGAAAAAATCGAGGAGTTTTGCCGTCTCACCTATGGTGTCGAGTTTCCAATGTTCGAAAAGACCTCGGTTAAAGAGGCTGGCGCCCACCCGTTTTATGCAGCCCTTGCCAAATCGGCCGGTACTTATCCCACCTGGAATTTTCATAAATACCTGATCGGGCGTAATGGTGAGTTGATCTCAGCGTTCAGTCCGCGTACCAAACCGTATGATAAAGACCTGGTTGCTGCGGTTGAGTTGGCACTGGGAAGGTAGTCCAAATGAAAACGCTTAATGTCATTTTGATAGGCGTATTGGCTGCGGTGGGGGCAGGGGACTTAATGGCGGTTGAAGAAGCTGAATATCGGGTTTCGCTGCAACAGGCTAAGTTCGAGGTCCGTGAGTATTCGCCTTCAATGGTCGCAGAGGTTGTGGTTAAAGGCGGGTTTGAAGACGCTTCCAGCGCTGCGTTTCGAAAACTATTCAATTACATATCAGGGGGCAATACGCGCCGCAACAAAATTGCCATGACGGCGCCGGTTTCTCAACAGCCGGAAGCTCAAAAAATTGCCATGACATCACCAGTGGGTCAGCGTGCGGCCGGGCAGGAATGGGCGGTCAGCTTTATGATGCCCGCTTCCTATACTGTCGACACGATTCCTGTTCCGGATGATCCAGCGGTCGTGCTGAGAGAGGTTCCGGCCCATCGTGCCGCGGCTATCCGCTACTCGGGAGGCTGGAGTAAAGGTCGCTACGAGAAGCACTTGGCTCTACTGGAAGGCTGGATTGAACAGAACAAGTTGAAAGCTGCCGGCGAGCCGGTATGGGCCCGATACAACGCACCGTTCACACCATGGTTCATGCGACGAAATGAAATCCTGATAACGCTGATGCCATAAAGCGGCGAGGGCTGGAGCCTGCTGTTGTATATAAAATGTATCCTAAACTTGTTATAGATTTATCAACCAATTCAAGACTGGATTATTAAATTGATGACTGAATTATCAAGAAACAATGAACCTGCAGAAACGGCCCTTTACACGATAGGTACGGTATCGGAACTTACGGGTGTTAATGCAATCACGCTGCGGGCCTGGGAGCGACGTTATGGTCTGTTTGAGCCAGTTCGTAAAGCCAGTGGGCATCGCTTGTACACTCAGGCACATATTGACCTGATTACACATGCCGTTGGTCTGCTCGACCGTGGAATGCGCATTGGGCAGATTAAAGCGCAACTGGAGGCAGAAAATACGGCGTCCATGGTTGATGCAGGTGTAGAGGGCATCTGGGGGCGGTATCTTGACCGGATGGTTTCTGCCGTTATTCAATTTAACGAGGCAGGACTTGAAGATGTCTATAGTGAAGCGCTGTCTCTGTATTCAATTAATGATGTGACCGACAAACTATTGACGCCGCTCCTCACCGAGCTTGGGCGCCGGTGGGAAAGTAGTGAAGGAAGCATTGCCGAGGAACATTTTTTCGGTTTTTATCTGCGTAACAAGCTCGGCGCAAGGTTCCATCACCGGGTTAAGTCTCAGAACGGGCCCAAATTACTGATGGCCTGCCTACCGGGCGACCGGCATGAAACAGGGCTCCTTTTATTTGCGCTGGCAGCCAATTTGGCTGGTTACTGCACTATCCCGCTGGGCTCTGACATGCCACTTGAAGAATTTCCACCTGCTGCACGTAAAACGGGTTGCCAGGCCATTGTTTTGTCGGGGCTGTTGCGGCCTGACTCCGAAATTCTGGAAAAGAAAATTCCTGCTTTGACAGCCGGCACTGATGTACCCGTTTTTTTGGGGGGTCGGGCCTCAGTGGAAACATATGAACAGCTAAAACGCGCAAATGTGATAGCGCTTGGTACAAACGTAACAACGGCATTGGCAAGGTTGCAGGATCTTGTCCCCGTTGCGTAAGGGGGAATAAACACCATGCAAGAGAAAGTTCAGGAAAATACAGAGAAATCTGAAAAGTCAGCCGGTCCCATTGGTTGGGCGGAAATGGGTCTTCTGCCGGATCGGCTGATACGTGCCGGCATCCGGCATCTTAATCGTCAACGCCTTAAGGACATCAATGCGAATGATTTGGAGCGCTGTGGTGATCAATTGACACAATTTGTCGCAAATATGCGGTCTGCAGATATTGCTCCGTTGCCCGACTTGGCAAATGAGCAGCACTACGAAGTCCCGGCTGATTTTTTTGGTCTGGTCATGGGTCGGCATCAAAAATACAGCAGTTGCTACTGGAACGAAAACACTGAATCCCTGGACGATGCGGAGGCGGAAGCGCTGCGCATTACCTGTCTGCATGCAGGCATAGAAGACGGTATGCAAGTCCTGGATCTTGGATGTGGTTGGGGGTCGTTGAGCCTTTGGATCGCCTCCAACTACCCGGCTTGTCAGGTGGTTTCTGTCTCAAACTCCAACAGTCAGCGCAAGTACATTACCGGGCAGGCCAAGGACCGTGGTATCAGCAACATATCGGTGCTCACCTGTGACATGAACGAGTTTGATACTGAACTGCGTTTTGATCGAATCGTTTCAGTGGAAATGTTCGAGCATATGCGTAACTACCAGGAGCTTTACCGCCGCGTCAGTACTTGGCTGCGACCGGGTGGGAAATTTTTCAAACATATATTTTGCCACCGTAGTTGCGCCTATGAATTCCTCGATCAGGGGCCGGGTGACTGGATGAGCAGGCACTTTTTTTCCGGGGGGATCATGCCAAGTGACGATTTACCATTACGCTTCCAGCAAGACCTGCAGTTGGTAAACCAATGGCGCTGGGATGGACGGCACTATGAGAAAACATCCAATGCCTGGCTGGAAAATATGGACGCCTCGAAAGAGGATATCCTTCCAATCCTGGCTGCAACCTATGGCTCTGGGCAAGCAAAAAAATGGTTCGGGCGATGGCGCATATTTTTCATGGCTTGTGCCGAGCTGTTTGGTCACAAAGGCGGCCAGGAGTGGTACGTGAGCCACTATCTTTTTGAACGCCAGGCAAAGCCAATAGATACGGTGGGCTCATGAAACGTTCGTTTGTCAATTTTATCGCCTTTCAAATAGGGTGGTTTGCCTGTGTGCTTAGTGCGTCCAATGGCATGCCATGGGTGGGCTTGCTGGTGGCCAGTCTGGTTGTCACTTTACATGTGCAATTTTCGGAGTGGCGGTCACATGAGCTAATACTCATAGGTCTTTCTATTGTGGTGGGTTTGGTGTTTGACAGCTTGTTGGTGCTAAGCGGTTGGTTGCAGTATCCCAGTGGGGTTCTGTTCCCCGGCATCGCACCCTATTGGATTTTGGCCATGTGGGCGTTATTCGCCACGACCTTGAATGTCTCCATGAGTTGGCTGAAGGGTAAACCGTTTTTGGCAGCCGTTCTTGGAGCAATCTTCGGGCCTTTAAGTTACATGGCCGGTCAAAGATTTGGCGCGATAGAGTTTGTCAGTGTTCAACCGGCTGGCATTGCCCTGGCGATCATCTGGGCATTGGTAATGCCATTGCTTGTGACGGTTGCTTCGCGTCTGGATGGTTCACGTAAGCCCGCGTCCATGATGCCATTGCAGCAACTACCGACAGGAGAGTGAACAATGTTTGATTGGACAATATATGCAGTATCGGGTGGCGCATTGCTGCTGGTGGCTGTGGTCTTCTGGCTGGTCAGCCTGCTGCGCAATGACGTTAGCATTGTCGATTCTCTTTGGTCATTGATGTTTTTGTTGGCCGCGCTTGTGTATGCACAATTGTCCGGGCTGTCTGGGCCACGCGAAACACTGATGCTGGTGCTGATTGCTGTTTGGGCTCTGCGTTTATCAGTCTATATTTCCTGGCGTAATCATGGTCAGCCAGAGGACTACCGATACCAGGAGATTCGTGCCAATAACGAGCCCGGTTTCAGATACAAGAGTTTTTATATCGTATTTTTGTTGCAGGCTTTCCTTGCCTGGGTAATTTGTCTGCCCCTGCTGGCGGCAATCAGTGGCCAGAGCGCCATCGGCATTTTTGATTATGCTGGCGTTGCGCTTTGGTTCGTGGGTATGTTTTTTGAAGTGATTGGCGATTTGCAACTATCAAAGTTCAGGCGTAATCCGGCAAATGCAGGAAAGGTATTGGATAGCGGCCTTTGGAAATTTACCAGACATCCAAATTACTTCGGTGAATTTACGCTTTGGTGGGGTTTTTACCTGATAGCGCTTTCAGCGGGTGCATGGTGGACCATCGTTGCTCCTTTACTAATGACAACCTTGCTTCTGAAAGTGTCCGGGGTGGCTTTGCTTGAAAAAGATATCAGTGAGCGCAGGCCAAAGTACAAGGCCTATATAGAAGCCACCAATGCCTTCTTTCCTGGGCCGAAACGAAGCTGAAGTCCGGGGCTGAAAATTGATGTTGAGACTATACATACTGCTGCTGGCATTAATCGTTATTCCTTCTAGCGTTTTGTCTAACCAGCAGGAATGGCGTTTTCGTGTTTTTCTGGATAAAAAAGAAATCGGTTACCACAATTTCTTTCTTCAGGAATTCGAAAATGAGACCAGGTTACACAGCGAAGCGAGCTTTGAGTACCGTGTGCTGTTTGTAAAACTATATGGGTATGAACATGAAAATTCGGAGGTCTGGCAAGGTGATTGCCTGACACACATAGAGTCCAGCACAGATGCCAATGGCAAACCCTTCAGGGTAAGTGGTGTACTTGAAGGCGGGAGCTTCAACTTGCGTGGCACTGCGGGGGAGATGAAGTTGCCGCTCTGTAATATGAGCTTTGCTTACTGGAACCCGGCATTTCTTCAACAAAAACGTCTTATCAACACCCAGAACGGTGAAGTCATTGATGTTGATGTCAGTGAACCGGAATTGGTCGAGTTGAATGTTCGTGGTGTCAACCAGCCTGCTTGGCGCTACCGGGTCGGTGCAGGAAAGCTAAAAATTGAACTTTGGTACTCGAAGAATAATGAGTGGCTGGCGCTTGAAACCGAAGCACAAGGCGGCCGTCGTCTTCGTTACCAATTACTGTAATGAACAGGAGTATAAATTTTGAAAATGGTATTTCGGGCAGTTTTCTCAGTGGCCCTCATGATTAGTCTGGCGGCCTGTAGCAAGACAATACCGCTACAGACAGTTGAGTATGTTGATATTGACCGTTTTATGGGCGATTGGTACGTGATTGCCAATATTCCCACTGCGATAGAGAAGGGTGCTCACAACGCCATAGAATCCTACCATCTGGATGACGACGGCAGCATTGCGACCACCTTTACGTTCCATGACGAAAGTTTCGAGGGCAAACTCAAGACCTATCGCCCACGCGGTTTTGTGCGGGATGAGTCAAATGCCATCTGGGGTATGCAGTTTATCTGGCCCATCAAGGCCGACTATCGAATTATCTACCTGGATGAAGACTACTCCATCACGGTGATTGGCCGAAATAAGCGGGATTATGTCTGGGTCATGGCAAGGGAGCCCGAGATTTCAGCGCAAAAGTATGCTGAAATTCTGACAATGCTGGAGTCGGTTGGATATAGCCTGGATGAGATCGAGTTGGTTCCGCAAAAATGGTAATAATGTATAAAATCATGCGCTTGTGTAGACGGTTGGGTTCGATGCTGGCCCGCTTGGGCCCGCTTGGCTATCTCAAGCCAGTGCCGGTGAAGCGTAGAGAGTCAAACCGAAATATTTCTGCCGGCAAGAGGGTTTCAAAATGAAGGTCGCTGTTATTGGTACCGGCATTGCCGGCAATGTGGCGGCCCACCATCTCGCCCGTGAGCATGAAGTCACGGTGTTTGAGGCCGATGACCGAATTGGCGGACATACCAATACTGTTGCGGTGGAGCATGCCGGTCAGCACTATGCCATTGACACCGGTTTTATCGTCTTCAATGAGCGAACCTACCCAAACTTTATCGCATTGTTGGACGAACTGGATGTCGCCTGGCAAGACAGCGATATGGGCTTTAGTGTTCAGCACGAGCAAACCGGGCTGGAATATTGTGGTTCGTCACTGAACGGTCTTTTTGCTCAGCGTAGCAATATATTCAAGCCTGCATTTCACCGGATGATTCGTGAAATTCTTCGGTTTAACCGGCAAGCGACACAACTACTTGACCCGTCATTGCAAGATATGTCACTGCAAGATTACCTTGCGAAAAATGAGTATTCGCGTGAGTTCATTGACTATTACATTATTCCAATGGGTGCTGCCATCTGGTCGGCCAAGCCCGCAGAGATGGGCAAAATGCCCGCCAGGTTTTTTATTCAGTTCTTTCACAACCATGGCATGTTGAGTGTTAACGATCGCCCCGTCTGGCGGGTGATCAAAGGCGGATCTAACAGCTATGTTGGTCGACTGGTAGATGGCCATCGTGACCGTATCAGGTTGAACTGTCCGGTTGAAACCGTGCGCCGGGATGGCGAGCATATCGAAATTAAAGTGCGCGGCCAGCAAACCGAGAAATTTGATCATGTTTTCATTGCCTGTCATGGGGACCAGGCTCTGGCGATGCTGGCAGACCCCACCGCGGATGAACAGCAGGTGCTTGGGCAGTTTCGTTTTCAAATGAACGATACAGTCCTGCATACCGATCAGTCGGTAATGCCCAAACGTCGCCGTGCTTGGGCTGCCTGGAACTACCATATACCCGCTCGCGCGCAGGAGCGTGTCGCGCTCACCTACAACATGAATATCCTGCAGGGTATCCAGGCCCCGGTGCAGTTCTGTGTGAGCCTTAACCATACGGATGCCATCCATCCGGATAAGATCATTCAGCGATTTGAATACAGACACCCGGTGTTCACCACCGCTTCAGTGGCGGCCCAGCAAAGGCAGGCAGATATTAACGGTGTTAATCGCACGTATTTTTGTGGCGCTTACTGGCGCAATGGGTTTCATGAAGATGGCGTGGTTAGCGCGCTTGATGCGTTAAAGCACTTCAGGAACCGCCTGGAACATGCATAGCGCAATTTTTAAAGGCGAGATAAGACACCGGCGAACGCAGCCGCGCGAGCATGCTTTTGATTACCGCATGTTCATGATGTACATGGACCTTGCTGAGCTGGACAAGGTGTTTCAGGGGCGCTGGTTCTGGTCCTGCAAGCGCCCCGCGCTAGCGCGCTTCAGACGTGAAAACCACCTGGGTGATGCCTCTGTACCGCTCGATGAGGCCGTACGTGAGCTGGTTTTTAGCCAAACGGGCAAGCGCCCGCAAGGGCCGATCAGGTTGCTGACGAACCTCGACTATTTTGGTTATGGTTTTAATCCGGTCAGTTTTTACTATTGTTTTGATAGCGATGATCAGCGGCTGGAAACCATTGTTGCTGAAGTTAACAACACACCCTGGGGTGAACGTCATTGCTATGTGCTGCATGAAGCAATTAACCAGGGGACGACCGCGCACAAGCGCTACACGCCCGTGAAAAAAATGCACGTTTCACCTTTTATGGAAATGGATGTTGCCTATGACTGGCGGTTTTCCAGTCCGGGGGACAAATTGAGCGTGTATATGAAGAACTCGAAAGAGGATGAGAAAATTTTTGATGCGACCTTGAATCTGCAACGTACGGAGATTGATGCCCGGTCACTGGCTCGTGTATTGGTGACCTATCCGTTAATGACCCTGAGGGTAATTATTGCGATTCACTGGCAGGCATTGCGCCTGTGGCTGAAAAAGGTCCCTGTTCACGACCATCCTGAAAAAACTTTATGATAGAAAGGAAACACATATGAGGTCCGTTAGTCTGGCATCAAAAAAACACCTTGCCGCGACACCCAAGCCGGGCATGTTCGCCCAACTTGCACGCAAACTGGTGCTCAAGCATCTGCAGCGTATCAATATTGGGTGCATCAATCTGACCGATGGTCATTTTAAGACAAGGTTAGGGCAGCCAGAAAATGAAGCGGATCTGGTCGCCAGCATTGAGGTGTTGGACGCTTCCTTTTACGCCGATATCGCATTTGGCGGCTCTATTGGCGCCGGTGAGGCATATATGCAAGGGTCCTGGCGCTGTGAAGACCTGGTCAGCCTGGTCCGTATCCTGGTACGTAACCGTCACGTGCTGGATGACATGGAGAAAGGCAGCGCACGTTTAACCCGGCCGCTACAGAAAGTTTTTCACTGGTTTAACCGTAATACCAGGGAAGGGGCGCGCCGCAATATTTCCGCACATTACGATCTGGGTAATGATTTTTTCTCCCTTTGGCTGGATGAATCGATGATGTACTCGTCAGCCATGTTTGAGCGTCATGACCAGAGCCTGGCTGAAGCGCAGCAACATCGCCTGGACGTGGTTTGCGAAAAACTCGAGCTTGGGCCGGATGATCATATAGTCGAAATAGGCACTGGCTGGGGTGGTTTTGCTATTCACGCCGTCAAGAAGTATGGCTGTCGTGTGACCACCACGACCATTTCGAAACAACAGTACGAATTGGCTTGGCAGCGTGTTATTGATGCAGGACTGGAGGACAGCATAGAACTGCTGCTGGAAGATTATCGCGATCTTGAGGGCCGCTACGACAAGCTGGTTTCGATTGAAATGATTGAAGCAATTGGAAGTGACCAGTACGACACCTATTTCAGCCAATGCAGCCAACTTCTTAAACCCGGCGGACGCATGCTGATCCAGGCCATTACGATCGCCGACCAGCAATATGCCAAAGCGCAACGTAACGTGGACTTTATTCAGCGCTACATCTTCCCGGGCAGTTGCCTGCCAAGCCTGAGCGTTATGACGTCAACCATTGCTAAAACCGGCGACATGCTGGTTACAGGCATTGAAGACATTGGCCGCGATTATGCTCTCACGTTAAATCACTGGCGGCGAAATTTTTTCAGCCATATCGATGAGATCATTGAGCTAGGCTATCCGGAAGAATTTGTCAGGATGTGGGAGTTCTATCTCTGTTATTGCGAGGGTGGTTTTCTTGAGCGGGTCATCAGTGACGTTCACCTCCTTGCCGAGAAGCCCGGTAACTAGGGCTTCACCGAGGTCGGGGAGCTGTCAACGCCAGTCCAGTACCTGGCTACAATCCTACAGTTGCCGGCACTCGTCCCAATAGGGTGTGTCACGAATCTTTGGGGTCAGAGTAAAAACTGACCTTAACTACAGTTGATGGAAATACGGACCCGATCGGATTGTTTGCAATAATCATCGAACCCGGGTCTTTTTTTCGAGACCCGCTTTGCTTGCTTTGCGAGTTAGCACCCGTACGCTGAACATCGGGATCCGTAAAGCCAGTAACACAAAAACACGGTAAAGACGGCTGAATTGCTCCCACCTTGCTCGACACTTCTCAGCCATACTATAGGCTGCTTTTGGCCGAAAGCAGTCCTTGAGGCTGTAGAAAATTGTGTAATATCTATGGCTGCTTTCCGCTCGGAAGCGGAACTTCGTAACCACCAGTCGTGTGTGGCGGCTAACGGGCAGAGGCGGCCCTCGCCCCGAAGCCGGATCGATGACTGGATGAATTCCCCCCCCCAGAACTTTTTCGCTGGATTATTACTCCGGCAGAACTTCAAAACCAACAAGCGCGCACAGTAACTAACGGTATCCAATATTAACTGTCAGCTTTCAAAAAGGTCCGTCAATGAGCGGTGATCCTTGATTTTTACTGCAGTGACACTACTCAATGACAAACTGGGTTACACAGGTAGGTTCAAATACATATTCGCTTTTATCACCGGATATCATGCTTACCGTGTAAGTGCCAGATGCAGTGAACAGACTTGTGTTCAGATTAACTTGCCACTTGTTATCTTTTGAAAACTCAAGCTGGTTGCCCGTGTCACCTTGGCTGGTTGGTAATGCTTCCTCAGCAACAGAAACCGCATCAGCGATTTTGTGATAATCAAACGAAACCTGAACAAGTGGCAAAGCAGTAAAATCGTCAGAGATCATTGCATAGCCATTAGAATCAAATATTTCTGCTTTTAATGGCAGCGCGCGGTCATTTTTTAGGGACACTGGATAAATATCCATGGGGGGGTCAAACCCAATGCAGGTCAGTTGCATTGGCGCCACGACAGGGAGCAGAGCCAAATTGTGCCACGCACCCGCAGCCACTTGAACGAACCCTTGGTCAGTTGGCGGGGTGGCCTGGCCATTAAAGTTGAATCCCCAGTTCACGATGGAGCCATCGGACTTCAGAACCAGACTGTAGTATGCCCCGGCTGCCACTTGTACGAAATCGTGCCCTTCTGGTGTATCTGTTTGTAACCAGGTGTTGTCTCCCCAGCCCGTGATTGAGCCGTTTTTTCTGAGTGCCAGATTGTGCCATGCCCCAGCTGCCAACTGCACGTAGCCCTTGGCGTCTGGCGGGGTGGCCTGGCCATAGGAGTCGAGCCCCCAGCCCAAAATCGAGCCGTCTGACTTTAGTGCCAAAGCATGGTAAAAACCCGCGGCCACTTGCACGAAGTCATTGCCTAATGGCGCTTTGGTCTGCCCATAAGCGTTGTTTCCCCAGCCTATAATGGACCCATCAGATTTCAAGGCCAGACTGTAATAACAGCCGGCGGCCACTTGAACAAAGTCGTTGCCGTCTGGCGGGGTGGCCTGGCCGTTGGAATTGAGCCCCCAACCGATGATGGAACCGTCGGTCCTGAGCGCAAGATTATGGTAAGCCCCGGCTGACACCTGGACGAAGTCATTGCCTGACGGTGTATTGGTTTGTTTATATTCGTTTCGTCCCCAGCCGATGATGGTGCCATCGAGTGTCAGTGCAAGGCTATGGTTAAGCCCCGCGGATATCTGCACGAAGTCATTGCCTGGTGGTGAGTTGGCCTGGCCGTCAGAGTTGAAACCCCAACCCACGATATTACTGTCGTTGCTGATGACGGCGTCAACGAACAATGCTTCTGGGATGGAATTTAGGGTCAGTAATTCATCAGGCGGCAATGGCGGCTCTGAGGCCATAATACATGTACTGAAAACCGCTAAAAAAAACAGGGTGTTTTTCACTTTAGCCCTCCTTGAATTTACTGCCTTCCATACAAATTAAATGCAGTCTGGGCCGCTATTTGCACGAAAGGTTATTGGATTCTTATTTGCAGGCTTATTTAAATAATCTAGCGATGTAATAGCGGACGGAGCTACATTAATTAAGTATATGCAGGTATGACTGAAATTGCTTAAATGTTACCGGCTATTTTCTGTGCACAACGATGATGCGATTGGCAGTAAAGTAAGCCGGACTGGTCTATAAAAGCGATAATCACCACGTTAAATTAAATTCAAATTTATGGTCAACTGGGCTTGCCAGAGTGTAGGCGTGTGATGTGTGTCAATGCAGTTGCAAGGGCGATAACATATCTTTGTCTCTTCATAAAACGAATTGCAAATAAAGGATCAGACACAAGCCCTGTCCTTTGCTGATTGTGCTAGGTACTTTTATGCTAGCGTGAACAATACCTCGAATTGATAAAATCGGTGCTTTAAAGATGCTCATTCGCCACATTGCCATCCTCTTGTTCAGTTGCAGCCTCTTTACATCCACCGTGTTTTGTAAAGAAAAAGCAGATGCTTATTATGAAAACGCGATTCGTTTGCATGGTGCCGAAAACCTGGAAAAGGTATTTGAGTTGTACGCGCGGTCTGCGGAGCTTGGCAATGCCTTCGCGCAATACAACATCGCCATGATGTATTCCAACGGTGAGTCGGTGTACGTTGACTACCAGCAAGCCGTTTATTGGTTTAACAAATCTTCAGACCAGGGGTTTCCGCCAGCGCAATACCGGCTTGGTGAAATGTATTATTTTGAAAAAGGCGGGTTGCCGAGAGACTTGGACAAAGCGATTGCCCTATTCAGAAAGGCAGCAGATCAGGATGACCCCGATGCGCAGATGAATCTGGCCATATTGTATGGAACGGGGGAGGGCTTGGCGGTCGATAGTAGGCAGGCGTTATTTTGGATTGAGCGGGCCAAGCAAGGTGGCCATGCGTCAGCGTTTGAGTATAAGAAAATGATAGCGGCTTCCCCAGACGGGTTGTTCACAGCAGATCAGCAACGGCGCTATTGGTTGGAAAAGGCCGCCGAACTGGGGATTCGTGAAGCTCAAATAGCGCTTGGCCTTTTGCAGGCGGAGAGCGGTTGACCGAAGACCACGGTTTATCGCTACCGAGGGTATGGTCAGGTCAGTAACAAGGTCAAATAGTCACAAAGCGTGTTTACAGGTCACCACGGCTATTGCAATTCCGGTTGCTACTGTGAGTCTATTCTGAATCTAATATTTGAAATACTTCGTAATCGTCATCATCAGCATTGGCAACTATTTGGCCCAGCATGGAAATGCCCGCCTCGTGTACTGATTCCGGTCGTCCGCTTATCAGTGGGTGCCAGGCCTCGAGATCCTGTCCGTTGGCTAAGCGCCGATACGCGCAGCTGGTAGGCAACCAATCATAGATGTCGATGTTTTCGACAGTTAACTGAAGACAATCAGCTACTTTTCGAGCCCGGTTTGCATAGTCGGAGCAACGGCAGGTCGATAAATCCAGCAATTGACAGGCGGTGTTAGTGTAGAAAACCTCGCCGCTGTCTTCGTCTTCGATCTTATGCATACAGCACAGGGCACAGCCATCGCAGAGTGAGTCCCACTCAACGGCTGTCATTTCAGACAAAGATTTGTGTTTCCAGAACGGCTTGTTTTCCATAGCGGCCCGATTTTACGGGAAAGCAGTCAACCGTGTTGAAAAAAAGATGATTGCGTAAGATTAGGCGCAGCAAGATCGGCAAACCTGACATTACTACCAAAGTCTAATAGACATTAATAACCTAAAGTGATGGAATATTGCGTCAGTCTGGTTTCAGGACGCTATCGCAGTTCCCCTTTCTGCATGGTTTACCTGAGATCAGATTGGCACTTCATCCAGTTCTCAGATTTCCGTTGCCGTAGTTTTAATATGTAGTTGCATGGCAACCGTCTTTTATACACTGTTCATTATCGCCACTCTCGCGGTGATATTACTTTGAGGATTTTTTGTCGCTAAGGGCTGTGCTGTGGCACGGCCAAATAAGGCAGGTTAAATGGCTCTTCTATAACCCGGTTTTGTGCGAATCGAGCTTCTGAGTATCAATGCAAAAAAGGGACAAGTATCGACAGTTGCTGATGGACTATTGATGGGGCTGGATAGTTTTTCCAACCCCTAAAAGCGGGATATGGGATACCCATGTGGGGGGGTAAATGATATTAAGTTGGCACAATATTACGAACAGTGGTGCAAACTGATAAACCTGCCTAAATCAACCCCAGTTTTCGAGCCTGGGCAACGGCTTCAAAGCGGCTGTGTACTTGAAGCTTTAAAAGAATGTGCTAGGTGTGGTTTCTAACCGTCGCTACGCTTATACCTAAACTATGTGCGATTTCCGCTATCGCCAGCCCCCTGTGCAAATAAACCAGTACCTCGATTTCCCTGCTTGACAGTGTGCTTTGTGTCTGGGGTTTTGTGACCTGCTTTACGATGCTTGCATTGGTTGGGGTACGGTTTTCAACTGTTTCCGGATGACATAGATGTACAAGCATCTTTTCGCCGGAAGGGCCGTTCATTATCAAGGGGTTGACGGTGAATCTTTTGAGGTCACCCTGGGCAGTCAGGAAATCAAGCTGAAAGTGATTACCGACATTGCTTTCGAAAGTGCTTGCGCGTATCGGGCAGTCTTTGCCGCAATACTGATTGCCGAACACATCACGTCCGCATAATAACTCCCAGCAGCGCTGCCCCAATGCAATGTCTTCAATATAGCCCCAGGCTTCCTCTGCGGCCTTGTTCCAGAAAATAATCCGCCCATCGCGATCAACGCCGCAGGCGGCATCGCTAGTATGCAGAAAAGTATTAACACTGGTCATGGGTTTTTCGTTTCTTATTTTGTCATTAATCATAAACAGAAAAACAATTTTAAGCCACTGGTTTTACGACATAATACTGGCGTTGAGTAAGCTTGCCGCAGACTCTATTTGAGACTATCTGAAAAATAAACAAAGGCTTTACGGTTGATTGGCAGAAATTAATGTGGGAGACATGAACAGATTGGTTGTAGTGATTGGGGTTAACTCATACAGCGCTTTGTGTGCCTATGGGTTTTACCAACACATGAGCAATTTATGCTCGCGCATTTGTCATCAGCCTTACTATCATTATCAGTAGGTTAGGAACGTTTAATCGAGGGCGAAGCACAGAAAGGACATCAGGGCGGTCCGCAAAGCGGATGGCTGGTTGCCACCCGCTTTTTGGGGATTTGTTTTAGTCCATCGTAAGAACAACTTTGCCCATGGCGCGACGCCCGGTGATGGCACCGAATGCTTTGGTGAACTGCTCTAACGGGTAGCTTTCGGTGACCCGCGGGGTTAGTTCACCCCGGCCAACCATTCCCGACAATTCCATCATGTTTTGAAACGCGACTTTCGGGTTGTGTTTGGCCCACGTGCCCCACCAAACTCCGGTAACGCTGGCTTCTTTCAAAAGCGCGATGTTGATGGGGAAGTTGGGTATGTCGCCGCTCGCGAAACCAATCACGAGATAACGGCCGTGCCATGCGAGCGAGCGAAAAGCCTGCTGCGCCAATTCACCACCAACGGGGTCATATACAACATCCACGCCCTTGCCGCCGGTTAAAGCCTTGACGGTTTCCTTAAGCGGTTGCTCTGAGTAGTTAATGGTTTCATCAGCGCCAGCTTCGCGCGCGAATGCCAGTTTTTCTTCGCTGCTTGCCGCAGCAATGACCTTCGCGCCCATGGCCTTGGCTATTTCCACCGCGGTAATGCCGACGCCACCCGCAGCACCCAACACCAGTACGGTTTCACCCGGCTTGATCTGTGTGGACTGCTTGAAAGCATGGTAGCTGGTGGCGTAAGTGACGGTGAAACCAGCACCTTGTTCAAAGCTCATGGCCTCGGGCAAAGGCAGGCACAGTTTTTCATGCAGTACGCATTTTTCAGCAAAGCCACCGCTGGTGGGTGTTGCTATGACACGGTCGCCCGGCTTGAAGTTGACGACACCACTACCCACGGCTTCAACAACACCGGCAACCTCGTTTCCCGCCACGAACGGTGGCGGAACCTTGATCTGGTAGGTGCCGGCGATCAGAAGTACGTCGGGAAAGTTGATGCCGGCGGCCTTGATATCTACCAGTACTTCGCCGTCACCCGGGGTGGGGTCATCACGTTCTTCGATGACCATTTTTTCCGGTGGGCCGTACTCTTTGCAGACAAGTTCTTTCATGCTTATGCAACCTCAAACAGTGATGCAGCGCCCTGGCCGCCACCGATGCACATGGTGCAGACAACGTATTTAACGCCACGGCGTTTGCCTTCGATAAGCGCGTGTCCGGTCATTCTGGCACCCGACATTCCGTAGGGATGGCCGATAGAGATCGCGCCGCCGTTTACGTTCAGGTTTTCGTTGGGAATACCCAGTGTGTCGCGGCAGTAGATAACCTGCACGGCAAACGCTTCGTTAAGCTCCCACAGGCCAATGTCATCCATTGTCAGGCCTGCGCGCTTGAGTAGTTTTGGAATGGCAAGCACCGGACCAATACCCATTTCATCAGGTTCACAACCAGCCACGGCAGTGCCGCGATAGTAGCCCAGGGGTTGAAGTCCGCGTTTTTCAGCCAGACGGGCCTCCATGACAACGGCCGCTGATGAACCATCTGACAGCTGACTGGCATTGCCGGCCGTGATGTGACCGCCTTCGCGCACAGTTTTCAGACCCGAAAGTCCTTCCAGTGTAGTTTCTGGACGATTGCCTTCGTCTTTTTCCAACATGACGTCGTGAAAGCTGATTTCTCCGCTTTTCCTGTCCATAACACCCATGTTGGATGGCATTGGAACAATTTCGTCATCAAACTTGCCGGCTGCCTGGGCGGCGGCGGTGCGTTGCTGGCTTTGCAAAGCATATTCGTCCTGGGCCTCACGGCTTATTCCGTAACGATTGGCGACCACCTCGGCGGTATCGAGCATGGGCATGTAAATATGCGGATGCATGGCAACCAGGCGTGGATCAACGATCCTATGGGTATTCATGTGCTCGTTCTGCACGATGCTCACCGAATCGAGTCCGCCACCAACCATGATGTCGTTTTCGTCGTTAATAATGGCCCGCGCGGCGGTGGCAATTGCCAGCATGCCGGAGGAACACTGACGATCTACAGTCATGCCACCCACGGTTACCGGCAGTCCGGCGCTCAGGGCAGCCAGACGCGCAATGTTCATGCTCTGGGAGCCTTGTGATAACGCGCAACCCATGATGACGTCTTCTACTTCAGACGGATCCAGACCGGCACGCGCGACCGCGTGCTTGATGGAGTGGCCGGCAAGGGTAGGGGACTCGGTGTTGTTAAAGGCGCCCCGATAGGCTCTGCCGATGGGAGTGCGGGCTGTTGATACTATGACTGCTTCACGCATGATATTTCCTCTAGTCAGGCCGGTAAGCCGGCCCATAAATGATGGGGGTTATTTACCGGATAAATCCATGCCCAGTGCTTTGGCGCCCTGGGTGGCGAATTTTTCTGTTTGCTGGAAACCGCCGGTCAGTTCCTGCATGCCTTTCTCATCGTTAATGGTTTCCCACGCCGCGGCAATGCCTTCCGCGCTGAGGTCACCCGCCAACAGGCTGACACCGATTGTTTCAAAGCCTTTGAAAACGGCAAAACTGCCGCCGCCCGCAGCCAGAACCTTGCGGCTTGGGGCATCTTTACTGGCCAGAAATACGATACCCGGGCTGACTGACTCTGGTGACAGCAATTTGAAAACTGCCTCAGGGATCAGACCGTCGGTCATGGCGGTGCCGGCGGTAGGGGCGAGACAGTTTACGCGGATGTTGTATTTGGCACCTTCAAGGTGCAGCGTGTTCATCATGCCGACCATTGCCATTTTTGCGGCGCCGTAATTGGTCTGACCGAAGTTGCCGTACAAGCCGGAACTGGAGCTGGTCAGAATGATGCGCCCGAACTCCTGGTTGCGCATGATGTCCCAAACGGCCTTGGTACAGTTGGCAGTACCGATAAGGTGGACATCGATGACCAAACGAAACTCTTCCATCGACATTTTCAGGAAAGATTTGTCCCGCAGGATACCGGCATTGTTGACCAGGATATCTATACGGCCCCATTGGTCCATGGTTTGCTGCACCATGGCCTGAACCTGCTCAAAATTGGCAACATTAGCGCCATTGGCAATCGCGTCGCCGCCCGCGGCGCGAATCTCTGCAACGACCGCTTCAGCATTGGCGGAAACGCCATCTTCACCGGCAAGATCGTTAATCACTACTTTTGCGCCACGTTCGGCGAGTGCCAGTGCGTGGGTACGGCCAAGGCCTCTCCCTGCGCCGGTGACTATGGCTACTTGGCCATCCATTCGTATGCTCATGTTTTGTTCCAGATGTCTTAGGTTAAGGTTTCAATTATTGAGTAATGAATAATGCCAGTGTCTGGCTAACCAAGGCCGGCTTATCCGAGTTCTCTATTTCAATGGTGACTTCGGTTTTGATCAGGTACTGGTTGGCGCCTTTCATGGTGACTGACAGTACTTTTTGTAGCGCTCGTATGCGGCTGCCCACCCGCACAGGCTGCAAAAACCGCACTTTGTCAGAACCATAGTTGATGCTCATGGCAAGCCCCTCGGGGAACTTCGCCTTTTCAGCCGTCAGAAATGAAATCATCGAAAGTGTCAAAAAGCCGTGCGCGATAGTGCCGCCAAAAGGGGTTTGTGCCGCTTTGACGGCGTCGACGTGAATAAACTGATGGTCGTTGGTGGCATCGGCAAACTGGTTGACACGCTCTTGCGTTATTTCCAACCAGGATGATGGTTCAAGCTCCTGACCAGCCAGGTTTTGAAAATCTTCCGCTTTGATTGCTTGTGACATTAGTGATTCCTGTTGTCGTTCTAAATTTTGAGGTTCTTGGAGGGCACGAAATCAACCCGGTCTGCCGCTATTACGCCGCCGGGTGGAATGGTCGCGCCGGATAGATACGCATCGCTGGCGCTGTTCAGTATATAACCGATGTCATTTACGCCACCAATCACCCGCGCGGTTGTGCCTTCAAGACTAAATAGTGAGCCGAGATAACTTTCCATCTGGCTCATGAACAGTAGTCTTTCGCTGTGTGTTTGAAAACCAGTGAGCGTGCACGGCCCGGTAAGCCAAAGTTCATTTTAGTGCCCTGTTGTTACTGTTGATTCAGACTGCTCAGCAACATTTCACGGCTGGCGCGTTTGTCGATTTTACCGGACGCAAGGCGTGGCAGTTGTTTGTAAACAATGGTAATGAACTCAGGTATTTTGAACTGGGCAATGCGACCTTCCAGCCACTTTTGCAACGCTTGTGCAGTTACATCTTCGCCGGGTGAAACAAACAATGCCGCGCCGACGGCTTCACCGAGTCGTTCGTGAGGTACCGAAAAAACCGCGGCTTCGCGCACCGCTTCGTGAGCGCTGATCATCGCTTCGACCTCGATGCAAGAGATGTTTTCGCCACCGCGAATGACGATATCTTTGATGCGGTCGACGATGAAAAGGAAACCGTCCTCGTCGACATAGCCGACGTCGCCTGTTTTTAGCCATCCGTCAACCAGGGTTTCACTGGTCTCTTTCGGGCGGTTCCAGTACGCGCGCATGTTGGACGCGGAGCGCATACAAACTTCCCCCGGTTCACCCGGTGCAAGCACATTGCCATCTGGGTCGCGGATTTCAATTTGCATTAAAGGTACCGTTGCCATACCGGTGCTGGCAGGCTCGTCCAAATAGTCACTCATGCCGTTGAGTGTGCCCAGCGCGTTGCTTTCGGTAAGGCCATACCCGGCTTGCGGGCGTGCCTGGGGAAAGGCAGTCTTCAGCTGCTTGACCTGATCCGGTGGACGGGCAGCGCCCCCGGCCATTAGATCCTGTAAAGAAGACAGGTCATATTTGCCTTTTTTGGCAACTTCCATCAATTCCATTGACATGGTTGGTACACCACTGAAGTTGCAGATTTTCTCTTTTTCGATAATGGCGGCCGCTTGTTCCGGGTCCCATCGTCGCACCAGAACCAGCTTGCGGCCCAGGATGATGGAGCATAAAAACTGTCCGTGACACCCGGTGACATGAAACAGCGGCAGTGTCGCCATGATGGCAAGTTGGTTTTCCGGTTCTTCGCCAAATGTACCCTCGAAGATCTTGATAGACGCACCGGTAAGTACCCAGGACATCAGTGTGGTCATCACCGCACGGTGGGTAGAAACCGCGCCCTTGGGATGCCCGGTTGAACCGGACGTATACATAATGGTTGCGTCATCATCGGGTAACACATCATCGAAAGCTGGCTGTACTGCCGGATGTTCTGCAATGAGTCGGGTAAATTCGTTATCTTTTTCACCGAAGGCGCCCGCGTTAATGACCGGTGTGGCGTTGGCGGTTTCCTGCAGTCGTTTGAGGCGGCTACGGTCAACGAATACCAGCTTCGCGCCGCAATCATTCAAACCGAAGTCCAGTTCCGGCCCTGTCCACCATGAGTTCATGGGTACAACGACCGCGCCGGCCATTAGCGTGCCCATATAGGCCATTACCCATTCGGGTCGGTTTCGCATGGCAACGGCAACGCGGTCACCCTTTTGGATGCCGCGCGCCTTCAGCAGGTTTGCAACCCGGCAAGCCGCGAAGTAAACCTCTTTGAAGCTGTATCTCGAGTCTTCGCTAACTACAAACTCCTTGTCGCCATGCTCCATACATATCTGGAACATGGCGGGAAGGCTTGGAGCCACTGTGGTAAAAGCCGGGTACTCCTGGCCATTGATCATTTGTGTCACCACCGGATATTCCCCTTCGGGGCCGGTCAGGTGCAGCATGATTTCTCGTGTGTGTTTAAGTTCGCTCATATTTGACTCTTGAATCAGTTGGGCTTAGTAACCTCTTTGACGGGCAAAGCGGTCGAGGTGGAAATTATGGTCACCATACAGGCTTTCCAAAATTTGACAGCGCTTCATGAAGAAGCCGATATCGAACTCATCGGTCATGCCGATACCACCATGCATCTGTATGGCTTCGGCAGCCGCCAGGTGTGCGGTTTCGCCCACTTTTGCCTTGGTCAGGCTGGCCAACTCGGCATCACCTTCAGGGTTTTCGTCCAGCGTGTGCAGGGCTTTAATGACCAGCGATTTACACATTTCGATTTCGCCAAAAAGATTAGCGGCACGGTGCTGCAGCGCCTGAAAACTACCAATCGGCACGCCAAACTGTTTGCGTTCTTTCAGGTACTCAATGGTTCGTCCGAAAACTTCCTGGGCAAGACCGAGCAGTTCCGCAGATGCCCCAATACGACCTACGTCGAGGACATAGTCGAGGATTTCCAGACCACCGTTGAGCGGGCCGAGTACGTCCGCTTTGGATACTTCAACCTGATCGAAGCTCACGTTGGCCGCGTAATGGGTATCAAACGTCCGGTAAGATTCAACGCTCACACCTTTTGCGTCTGCGGGTACGAGGAACAGGGAAATACCATTGCCGGTTTTTGCACTGACGATGAAAGTATCGGCAATGTGGCCATCGGCCACCGCAATTTTTCTGCCGCTGATGCGGAAACCGCCATCAGCTTCAAGCGCTTCGGTAGCAATTTTGTGCGGCGCGTGTTGTGAAGATTCTTCACACGCCAGTGCCAACAAACGTTCGCCGCTTGCAACACCGGGCAGAATTGCTTCACATTGTGCGTCAGTGCCCGCTTTAACGAGCGCTGAGGTACCAACCATGGCAGTACATAGCAAGGGGCTGGGTGTCAGTGTTTTACCACTTTCCTCCAGTACGATGCCGATACCGGTATAACCGTAGCCAAGGCCGCCGTGCTGTTCAGGCACCAAAATGGCGGGCCATCCCATTTCGGCCATTTCTGACCAGAGCTCACGTGAAAAACCTTCGGTGTTGCCGCTGTCGCGTAATTCACGCAAGTGACTGACTGGAGCGCGGCCCAGCAGGAAGTCGCGGGCAGAGTCTTTGAGCATCATTTGCTCTTCATTTAATACAAGTGCCATTTTCTTAATCCTCAACCTGGCAAGCCAAGTATGCGCTTGGCTACGATGTTCAATTGAATTTCTGAAGTACCGCCTTCAATGGAGTTGCCCTTTGTGCGCAACCATTGTTTAGGCAGGTAGCCGTCACGACTTGCTTCACCATCCCACACGAGCGCGTCCTGGCCCGAGATAGACATGAGCAATTCATAGCGCCGTTTGTTAATTTCGGTACCGTAGTACTTGAACATGGATGCGGCAGCGCCCAGGCTGACACCTGCCTTAACTTCATCGCGGGCACGTTCAATGGTCAGTTCCAGGCAACGTTCATCAACTTCCAGGCGCGCGATATCCGACCTGATGAAGGTGTTGCTCAAAATGCCGTTCTCGGTTCCAAGTGTCTTGGCTGCTGTGGTACCCAGTGATTCACTACCGGATGCCGAAACACCAGAACTAGCGATCATTTCACGTTCATGGGTCAGCAGGTATTTTGCTACCGTCCAGCCCTTGTTGATTTCACCGATGACCTGGTTTTTCTCAACACGCACATCTTCCAGGAAGGTTTCGGTGAATGGAGATTTTCCGCTAATCAGTTTGATAGGTCGGGTAGAAACGCCTTTGGTGGCCATATCAAACATGACGAAGCTAATACCGTCGTGTTTCTTGCCTTCAAAGTTGGTCCGTACCAGACAGAACATCCAGTCGCCAAGGTCGCCGTAAGACGTCCATACCTTGGAACCGTTGACGATGAAGTGATCGCCATTGTCATCAGCACGCATTTGCAAGCTGGCCAGATCGGACCCTGCGTTGGGTTCGCTGTAGCCCTGCGCCCAGCGAATTTCGCCGCGGGCTATAGGTGGTAAATGCTGCTTCTTAAGCTCTTCGCTGCCAAATTTCAGCAGTGGTGGTCCGAGCATTGAGATACCAAAACTTTCAATTGCAGGCCGGGCATTGATCCGCGCCAGTTCTTCCTTGAGAATCTTGGTTTCCTGTCCGTTGAGACCGGCGCCGCCATATTCCTTGGGCCAGGTTGGTACTGTCCAGCCTTTAGAGGCCATTCTTTCCAACCAGTTTTTCTGGTCTTCGCTTTGAAATTCATAATTCCGGCCACCCCAGCAAGCGTCGCCTTCGTTGCGGTATGGATGCCTCATTGCTTCGGGGCAATTGGTCTCCAGCCAGTCTCGTACTTCCTGTCTGAACGCGTCTGTATTAGTCACTTTAATTTCCCTTGTTGATGAATAGATGAAATTAGCTCGCTGTCATGGGTGCTTCTTTAACTTTCGTTATCCGATAATCGAGTTCTTTCCGGATTTTGCCGTGACGCTCGCGAGTCAGTTTGTAATGCGACATGACGTGGGCCGCTGTAAAGAGCAGCAGCATGATAAATAACCCTGCGTTAACACCCAGCCCAAGAACCTGGGTGAAATAGAAAAATATAGAGATATGTAAACAATAATTTTTTATGTCCCAGACACCCTGACCGGTACCGTGGATGATTTTTGTATCCAAACCGACTTTTTTCATAAACAAAATTTCCTGCAAACCGGTTGCCACGGGGGTGACCTGTCATCACGGGTGCGCTGAGTGATTTTTTTATCAGCCGAGAAATAAAGAGAAAACTCTAAATTTCATGAATTAAAACTTACAGTATGTTTTAATTATGTTCAAGTATAGGTTTATTTGTTTTAGGTTGCAAAACTTAGTGCCTCGACGGAACGGCAGGTCAGTTTGATGAAATCCTATATGGCAAGTGTCAGGCTTGAGTCACACGGTTTGGTTGTAACCTGCCTAAAACGGTATCCGCTTAATTGGTTTGCCAACTGATTTTTATAACGCGGTCAAAAATAAAATTTGAAAGATGTAAAATTCTAACTTAGAGTATGTTCGAATAAAAAGATGGGCTTTCGCTCGTTCGTGCTCGCAAAACTCAACCAAAAACTCAATATGTCACGCACTGAAAAAATAGACTGATGACTGAAACCAAACCTGTGGTCACCAATGCAAGCGGTACTATTCGCGGTGTGCTCGAAAAAGGCATTGCCGTTTTTCGCGGTATTCCATTTGCGCGTCCCGCAGACCGTTGGGCAGCATCTGCCAGCCTGCCAGCCGCAACGGCTGTGTTTGATGCAACTGACAACGGGCCGGTTTCACCGCAGGTCGAAGGGTACCCGGAATTATTCCCCGAAGGTATGCCGCCTGCCGATGAGTTTGCCTGTCTTAACCTGAATGTGTATTCACCCGGTATAGATGAAACCCGGCGTCCGGTGATGGTTTGGATTCACGGCGGCGGTTATATGACCGGTACGGGTTCGCTTGGCTTGCACGAGGGACACCCACTGGCACGGCAGGGAGACGTCGTGGTGGTCACCATCAATTACCGGCTTGGCGCGCTTGGTTTCCTGCGCCTCGTTGATATAACGAATGGAGATATACCATCCACAGGTAATGAAGGTTTACTGGATATGGTAGCGGCCCTTGAATGGGTCAGGGAATACATTGCAGGTTTTGGTGGGGACCCGAACAACGTCACCATTTTTGGTGAATCCGCGGGTGCTTGGGGCATTGCCAGTTTGCTGGCCACGCCGTCGGCCAGACGGTTATTCCATAAAGCCATTCTGCAAAGCGGCGGCGGCAACCGTTTGCACAGCATTGACGAGGCGAACCATATCGCAGCGCGTTTTCTGGCTGCGCTGGGTCTTGACGGAAAAACCGCTGGCGAGCTACGTCATTGGCCCATAGAAAAACTATTGAACGCGAAGATGAAATTTCTTGCCGAGGACGCACCCCGTGAGCGCCTGGGAACTTATATTTTCAGGCCGGTAATTAACGACAGTGAAGTGGCCGGGTCGCCGCTTGATATTCTGCGTGCTGGTTGTGGGTTGCCGGTTCTGGCGGGTATCAACCTGGATGAGTACAACTTATGGGCGGGCTTGGAACCGGCCATGAGAACGCTTGATGCCGAAACCGTAAAGCGGCGACTGACGCGCAGGTTTGGTGACGAACTTGCGGCCGAGTTTATAGGGGTTTACGAAGATAGTCTCCAGGGCGAAGTGCTGCTTGGCAAATGGGGCGCTGTCTACTCGGCTTTGTTAACGGATCAGGTGTTCAGGGTTCCCGTATTGGAACTGCTTGGTGCAAACCGCCAAGGCGGGGGTTGTTCCTATGCGTACGCGTTTACGCGCCCGAGCCAACTGGCAAAGGGCAGCCTGGGCGCTATCCACGCGATGGAGATCTGCTACGTTTTCGGCAATCTCGATTACCCGGGCATGGTGGAGTTTTCGGCTACCGGTCAACCGGGTGCCACGCAGTTGTCTGCCGAAATGATGCAGCACTGGATTAATTTTGCCAGCGATGGAAAACCGGGACATGTGCGTAACGACTGGAAAGCTTTTGATGAGTCACAGCGCAACGCCATGTTTTTTGGTGACTTATCCGGAATGCGCTCCGACCATTGGCAAGCCAAAGACAAGGTTTGGAAGAAAGTACCCGACACGCTCATGCGAAAGCTGTAATAGCAACGCGGCATTCATGCATACGAGGAAATTAAACTTGTGACCACGACATCGAATAAATCGTCAGAGTCTCCGTTCAGCAAAGATTTTCAGCGCGGCCAAAAGCGCCAGGCAATCCTTTCTGAGGCGGCAAAACTGTTTAATATCCGTGGTACGCGCGCCACGACGCTTTCCGATATTGCGTCTCGCCTCAGTCTGACCAAGACCACGCTTTACTATTATGTGAAGTCGAAAGAAGAGCTGATTTATCAGTGTTACCTGCAGAGTTGCGACGAACTCAGTAAATTGCTTGATGCGGCAGAAGCCTGCGATGGAACCGGCAGGGAAAAATTGGCGACATTTATTCGGGTTTATTTCAGCGCGTGGCATGCCATGGCCATTGGCCAGGAACCGCAATATGCCATGTTGACCGAGATTCGGGCGCTTAAGGATGATCACCGCAATGAGGTGGCACAGCGTTACTCGATTTTATTCAAACGCATGAAGAATGTCATACAGGGTGGTGTGGCAGATGGCAGTATCGTCGATTCGCACCCGCAGGACGCCGCCCTCGCCATGTTTGGTCTGGTGCAGATGACGGCCCTTTGGTTGCCGGAAGTTCAGGTTGACAAGATCGAACAGGCCGGAGCGTCGTTTATTGACCTGGTTTTTAACGGTATCGCTACCAGCGATACCTTCGTTCCCGGTGTGTTCCCGGGTGTGCCGGCTACCCCTGCCGGGTTTGACCGGGAAGCCCAAAACATCAGAAAACAGGAAGCCTTTTACAAGGCAGGCAGCGCCTTTTTCAACCGCAAGGGGTTCAAGGGCACTTCTCTGGATGAAATTGCCGAAGCGCTGGACGTCACCAAAGGCGCGTTTTACTACCATATCAAGGACAAGGACGAGTTGCTTTTCCATTGCTTCCAGCGCTCGCTGACCATCATTGAAAGCATGCAGGACGTGGCAGAGAAAAACGCTAAAACCGGTCTGGAAGAATTACAGTTCTGCGCTTATTACCTGTTTCATATCCAAAACAGTAACGAAGGTCCGCTGATCAGGTTCAACCTGATTCCTTCGCTATCGAAGGAGCTGAAACGTGAAGTGATCGGTGGTATCAATGCGATATCGAAACGTTTTGGCGGCATGATCAGAAAGGGCATGATTGATGGAAGTATTCGTCAGATAGACCCGTTTATCGCCGAACGGGTACTGACCACGGCCATCAATATCAGTGTTGAAATGCAGTGGATGCGGCCGATTGACGACATTGCCGCGGCCTATCAAAGTTATTTTGAATTTTACTTCACCGGTATCGCCCAAGAATAAGCATGACAGCGATGAAAGCTGGGCAAGCCGATGGTATATCCGAACCCGATTAAATTAAGGAAAAGATAATGAACGATGTAGTCAGTATGAAAACTTCAGGCCGCCTGGCACTGATTGAGGTCAATTCACCGCCGGTCAACGCACTCTCACAGAACGTACGTCAGGGCATCATGGAGCAATTACAGGCGGCGCTGGCAGATGATGCTGTTGAGGCAATTGTGCTGGGTTGCGCGGGGCGCACGTTTATTGCCGGAGCAGACATACGCGAATTTGGCTTGCCGCCGGTCGGTCCACATCTGCCGGAGGTTGTGGCAGCGCTGGAGGCCAGCAAGAAACTGATCGTTGCTGCCATTCACGGTACCGCCCTGGGTGGCGGTTTTGAGGTGGCCTTGGGATGTCATTACCGGGTGGCGAGAAGTGACGCCATGGTGGGGTTGCCCGAAGTCAAACTCGGCTTGCTGCCGGGTGCAGGCGGCACCCAGAGATTGCCGCGATTAATTGGCGTGCAGGGTGCTTTGTCAATGATGGTGTCGGGTGATCCGGTGCATGCCGGCAAGGCCGCGAAAATGGGCGCCATTGATCATGTTGTAGAAGATGATCTTTTGCCGGAGGCCATGGCTTTTGCGGAAAAATTGCTTGATGAAAACGCACCGTTGCGCCGCCTGTGCGATGTCAAGATCGATCCCGCTTCAATTCCGGCGAGTTTTTATGACGAATTCAGGGCTGCAATAGCCCGCAAGGTCCGTGGTTACTTTGCGCCGGAGCGTATTATCGCGGCGGCACAGGCTTCGGTCGAATTGCCTTTCAACGAAGGAATGAACCGCGAACGCGAGCTGTTTTATGAATGCATGATGTCTTCGGAATCACTCGCTTTGCGGCACGTGTTCTTTGCGGACCGTCAGGCGGCCAAGGTTGATGGTCTTGCCAGGGATCTGCCCTTGAGGCCGATCAAGAGTGTTGCCATGATTGGCGCCGGCACCATGGGTGGCGGTATTGCGATGAATTTTGCCAGTCGCGGCATACCGGTGTACATGGTTGACGTTGATGAAGCCGCAATTGAGCGCGGCATGCAAATAGTCCGCGGTAACTATATGCGTGGCGTCAAAAAGGGCCGCATGACCGAGGCGCAGTTTGAAGCGCTGATGAAACTATTCATCCCAACGACCAACTATGAAGATCTTGGTGATGTGGATTTGGTCATTGAAGCCGTATTTGAAAACATGGACGTCAAGAAACAGATTTTCAAACGTCTTGACGAAGTATGTAAGCCGGGCGCCATTCTTGCCAGCAATACGTCGACACTGGATGTTGATGAAATTGCACGTGCCACTTCGCGTCCTCAGGACGTCGTCGGTCTGCATTTCTTCAGCCCAGCTAACATCATGCGTCTGCTGGAAGTTGTGCGCGGTGCAGAAACAGCACCGGACGTATTGGCGACCGTCATGAAGTTGTCCAAGCAAATTGGCAAAGTCGGCGTGGTCAGTGGTGTGTGTTACGGGTTCATCGGTAATCGCATGCTGGAGGGCTATGGCCGTGAAGCTGGCTTGTTGTTGCTCGAAGGGGCCAGGCCTGAACAGATCGACCGCGTCGTTTATGACTTTGGCTTGCCGATGGGCCCGCTCGCCATGGGTGATCTCGCGGGTCTCGATGTTGGCGCCAAGGTTCGTGAAGAACGCCGCAAAGCCGGCACGCTAACAGCGGACGAACGCATGGGTGTGATTGCCGACAAACTGGTCGCGATGGGTCGTTGTGGACAGAAAACCGGTGCGGGCTATTATCGTTATGAGGCAGGTTCACGGGCGGCTATTCCCGACCCTGAAGTACAGGCCCTGATTGACAGCGAGGCCAAACGCTTGGGTATCAAACAACGCGAAATCAGCGATGAAGAGATCCTCATGCGCTGCATTTACCCCATGATCAACGAGGGCGCGCGCATACTTGAAGAGGGCATCGCGCAACGCTCCAGCGACATCGACGTGGTGTGGATCAACGGTTATGGCTTCCCTCCTTACCGTGGTGGGCCGATGCATTACGCTGACTCTATTGGCGCGAAGAAGGTCTATGACCAGATATGCGCTTATCGCGATACGCTGGGTAATGAGTTCGGTTATTGGGAACCGGCGCCGCTGCTGGAAAAACTGGCGCGTGAAGGGGGTAAGTTCTCAGCTTTGTAGGTTTACTGATCTCCGCTGGCACAAGACTGTGCCAGCGGAGCTTATGTTTTTTTAATAAGGATGTTACTGAAGGATTGACGGTGCGTGTCAGAGTGCTTGCTCGGCCTTTTCAAGCGCTTCACTGGCTTCCAGCCACTCCCACTCCAGTTCTGCCAGGGTTTCCCTTAACACTGCCTGCTTTTGCAGTAGTGATGTCATTTCGGCCTTGCGGCTCTCATCCGTATACAGCGTTTCGTCGTTGAGGCTGGTTTCCAGTTTTTCGAGCTCTGTTCGATGATTGTTCATCTTTTTTTCAACCTGCCGCACCTTGTCGCTGAACGGTTTTAACTGTTGGCGCTTTTTGGCTTCTGCCTGTCGGCTCTGCTTCTTGTTGGGCACACGTGACGTCTGGTCAGTTGTTGCGGGTGTTGCGGTTTCATCCTCGCCTTCCGCTTCCTGTGCCTTTAACCAGTTTGGATAGTCGTCCAGTGACTGTCTGAACTCATGCAGCTGGCCGTTATGCACCACGTACAGATCATCACAAACACTGCGCAGCAGGTGTCTGTCATGCGAAATCACCAGCAGGGCACCGCTGTATTCCATCAATGCCACGCTAAGGGCGTGTCGCATATCCAAATCAAGGTGATTGGTCGGTTCGTCCAGCAGCAACAGGTTGGGCTTTTGCAGCACCAGTAGTGCCAGCACCAGGCGGGCTTTTTCACCGCCGGAGAAAGGCGCGACCGGTTCTGTGATGCGGTCGCCCTGGAAGCCAAACCGACCCAGGTGGTTGCGCAACTCCTGTTCTCTGGCCTCTGGTGCCAGGCGCTGTACATGCCACAGCGGACTGTTATCCATACGCAGCAACTCGAGTTGTTGCTGTGCAAAATAGCCGATGTGGGTGTGTTTATTGACTGCTCTTTCACCCGCCAGCAGGGTGCTGCCGTCTACAAGTGTTTTTACCAGCGTCGATTTACCGGCGCCATTGGAGCCGAGCAGACCGATGCGGTCACCCGCAATCAAACGAAGACAGATATCGCTGACAATGGCGGTTTGTCCATAGCCCACTGTTGCGTGTTCAAGCTGCAGCAGTTGTTGGGGCTGTTTTTCGGGGTCATGAAACTTGAACTGAAATTGTGAATCAACATGGGCCGGGGCTATCTGTACCATGCGTTCAAGCATTTTTAAGCGACTTTGGGCCTGCTTTGCCTTGGTTGCCTTGTAGCGAAATCTCTCCACAAAGCTTTCCATGTGTTGGATTTCTTTCTGCTGTTTGGTGTACATCGCCTGTTGCAATGCGAGTTGTTCGGCCCGGACCTTTTCAAACTGGCTGTAGTTTCCTGTGTAGGTTTTGATCGTCTGCAACTCGATGTGAGCAATGTGTGTACACAGGCCGTCGAGAAAATCCCGGTCATGAGAAATAAGCAGCAAAATACCGGTATAGGATTTTAGCCAGCGTTCGAGCCACACGATGGTGGGCAGATCCAGGTGGTTGGTGGGCTCATCCAGCAACAGGATATCCGAGCGGCACATCAGCGCCTGTGCCAGGTTCAAACGCATGCGCCAACCGCCGGAAAATTCGTTGACCGGCTTGTTAACAACATCGGCCTCAAAGCCTAATCCATGCAGCAGTCTTGCCGCCCTGGTTTCGGCGGTGAAGCCATCGATGTTGTCCATGTGTTCGTATAGGTCGTGGAGTCGCTCATCGTGGCTGTCGAGCGCTTCCAATTCGGCAATGCTGGCCTGCAATTCGCGTAAACCGTGGTCACCGTCCTGCACAAACTCCAACGCGGAGCGCATGGAGGTGGGGCTTTCCTGAGCAACGTGGGCGATGACGTCTTTGGGGCTGAGTTGCAGTTGGCCTGCATCGGCTTCCAACTGCCCCAGGATCAGGGAAAAGAGTGAGCTTTTGCCACTGCCATTGATGCCGATAATGCCCATACGCTGACCGGCATGGACTTGCATGCTGGCATTCTCAAACAGCAGTTTGACGCCACGGCGTAGTTCTATCTGGTTGAGTTGTAACATCCGGTACTTGCGCCGCAGGGTTGCCTAAAGGGTTGGCATTATAAGGCAGTGCGCAGTTGGTGGCTGCCTGGATTTCCAAAGTTCGGCGATAAAGGTTGAAGCAGGGGCGCTATATGTTGGTTTTATCGACGCGCTTTTTGCGTAAACCCGGTAAAACGTTACGGTGCTAATAGTGCGCTTTTTTAGCTAAAGGGCTAACGCAGAATTTTTTCTGCTTTGCGCCGGTTACGTAAAGCGATAAACAGTATGCCGAGTAATATCAGCGCACCGCCGACAAATACCCTCCATCCCGGCCGGTCGCCCCACACAACAATGCCGAACATCACGGCATACACGGGCATCATCAAGAGATATGGCGCGATGGTTGTGATCGGGTGGCGTTGCGCCATGTAATAAAACAGACCGTGTCCAGCGATGGAAGCGCCAATGGCGGAAAAGGCAATGCTGGCCCAGTGCAACGGCTGCGCGGTCAGCATGTTTTCGATTTGATCGGTTTCTAAATACAATGACAGCATAAGCAGCAACGGCAGCGAGATGATGGCGGTCCAACCCTGAAAGCTCATCGCTGTAACCCCTGAAATTCCGCGAATATAAATTGAACCAAGGGCCTGGAAAAAAGCCGACAACAGCGCCAGTACAAGGACGTCCGGCTGAGACAGCACGTGCGGGTCAAAGCCGAGTACCAAAACGCCCGCAAACGCCATGCCTATTGCTGCCAGACTGCGCCAGCCGATGGACTCATTCAACATTAAAACCGCCAGCAGCACAGAAATGGGAACATAGGTTTGCTGAATAATGGCAATGGATGAAACATCACTAGAGCGCTGCAGAGCCCAGAACAGAAAGCAGAAGTGAATCGAGCCCGTCGATAATGCGGCGGCTATCAATCTTTTCCACTGGCTGGGTGGGGGTAGCTTGATGAAAGGCAGGGTTAATGTCAGTAGTAACGCAAAACGCATCACCATGAACATCAGCGGCGAGAATTGCTGCATCCCTTTTGCGCCTGAGACCAGATTGAAAGCCCAGACCAGGCAGATCAAAGTCAGGATCATCAGGTCACGGAGTTTCATGGGAAGCTTTCCGGTGAAATAAAAACGCGTTAAACGCCAGGTAATGCACGCTGATTATTATAAGGCAGCGCGGGCGCTATAAGTTGAATAAACTCAATGCTGGAAGCTGCCGGCCGTACGCAATAATTCTGGACTTATGGGGACATGGCTTTTACCCTTTTCCAAGTGATGAATTATCACGTTGGGTTACCAGCAGAGCGTGACTGCCTTCAGTATTAACCACAAGGACTCATCGCAATTGCGCGATGCCATTTTTACAACGGTGAACGGGGTGCGAAGAGCATACCCGCATACCGTAGGGAATTAACCACAATGTTACCCAAGAGAAGCTTGATGGGGCCGGGACCATCTGATGTTTACCCGGAAGTACTTGCCGCCATGGCCAGGCCTACCATTGGTCACCTCGACCCGGCGTTTATCGAGTTTATGGACGGCTTGAATGAACTGCTCCGTTACGCGTTTAAAACCCAAAACAGTGTGACCCTGCCAATATCGGCGCCAGGTTCCGCTGGTATGGAGTGCTGTCTGGTTAACCTGCTTGAGCCGGGCGATGAAATTATTATTGCCAGCAACGGCGTCTTTGGCGGTCGCATGGTGGAGATTGCACGTCGATGCGGCGCAAAGCCTGTAGCCGTTGACTTTGAGTGGGGTACACCAGTTGACCCCGGAAAAGTGGAAGACGTACTCAAGGCGCATCCGCAGGCGGTTGCGTTGGCGTTTGTGCACGCTGAGACATCAACGGGCGTGCGCTCGGATGCGCAAGCCCTGTGCCAACTTGCCCGTCAGTATGACTGCCTGAGTATTGTCGATGCGGTCACGTCCCTTGGTGGTATTGAACTTCGCGTTGATGACTGGGGCGTTGATGCCATTTATTCGGGCACACAAAAATGTTTGTCCGCGCCACCGGGATTGTCGCCGGTTTCATTTAGCGAGGCCGCGATGGCGAAGCTGAAGTCCCGCAGCACACCGCCGCAAAGCTGGTTTCTTGATATGAACCTGCTGACCGGTTACTGGGGGGGCGGCACCAAACGCGCCTACCACCATACCGCGCCGATCAATTCGCTTTACGCGCTCGATGAAGCGCTGCGAATTCTCAAACGTGAAGGCCTCGAAAATTCGTGGGAAAGACATGCGCTCAACCATCGGAAATTGCGTACAGGGCTGGAAGAAATGGGACTGGAGTTTTACGTGGCCCCCGAATACAGACTGCCGCAGCTTAACGCGGTGAAGGTGCCGGAAGGTGTTGACGAGGCAGCGGTAAGAAGCGTGTTGCTAAATCAGTTCAACCTGGAAATCGGTGCAGGCCTGGGGCCGTTGGCGGGTAAGATCTGGCGTATCGGTCTGATGGGTGCGTCCAGCACTGAAAAACACGTTGAACTGTGTTTGCGAGGGCTCAAAACTGCGCTTGGCTAAGCACAAATAAAGTTGGGGGGTAGGGTGATCAGACGTATATTTATATTGAGTGTGGTGGTTCTGGTTTACCTGGTATTCAGCGACCGCAATACCAACCCGATTGTGCACCCTGCCGGGATACTCGTGCCTGAGAGTCCGCTGCAGAAGAGTGTCCCGGAGTCTGTGTTTGGGTTCGATGACTATATTGTTACGCGCAAGGCGAGTTTTGAAATAAAGGCGAGGGTTCTGTCGTCAGAACCCTATTATTTTCAACGGGAGTCCGATCTTTCTCCCATCGATCTGGCACTGGGTTGGGGGGTGATGTCTGATCAGGCGGTGCTTGATCGAATCGATATTTCACAGCGTGGCCGTTGGTATCACACACGTTATGAGTACCCGGCACCGGTATCTGATCAACAGATTATTTCCAGTAGCAGCAATATGCACATGATCCCAGACAACGCTTATATTGCCAAAGCGTTAAAAAAACTGCGCCCTGGCGACATTATCACGTTGCAAGGTTACCTGGTGGATGTGCACCATGAGTCGGGCTGGCACTGGTCCACATCCATGAGTCGCACCGACACCGGTAACGGTGCCTGTGAGATCGTGTATGTCGAGTCACTGTCCGGCGGTGCTTCCAGCTAGGTCGGTGCAAGGCTATATTTTTTAGCCTGGTCTATGCCGGCAAGGCATCTTTAATAATCGCCACCGGTACGCCGTTCAAGGCGGCATTGCCCGACATTCCATCGAGAAAATAATCATCCGTAAGAATATTGGTGTTGACGCCGGCGTGCGCCTTCGCAACGCGCAGTTCGACACCGTCCATCTGGTGCCCCCACCCATGGGGAATGCTGACGACGCCGGGCATGATATCGTCACTTACGATAACCGGAATCCGCACTTGACCGACCCTGGATTTTACCGTCACCACTTCGCCGTCCTCGATGTTACGTGAGTCGGCATCGAGTGGGTTCAACAGAGCCACGCAGCGGTTCTTTCCTTTCACCATTCGCTGGCTGTTGTGCAGCCAGGAGTTATTGGTACGCGGGTCACGGCGGCCGATAAGCTGCAGGTCAAACTCTGCGGTTGGGGGGAGCTTGCTCAGCTTGTCTTTCAACTGTTCCAGCTCGGCGAGACATTCTTTTG
>UPTN01000124.1_pt1 | contig 42784 bp, 61 predicted proteins | sample 2160111 | NCBI WGS metagenome assembly UPTN01 (sample SAMN06265058, study PRJEB28932) | marine metagenome | isolation source: Columbia River Estuary | place: USA:Columbia River Estuary, USA | collected 2014-05-05
TTAACTGCATCTTTATGTGCATTAGAGTTTTTATGAGCAGGTTTTTCACCTCTAGCTTTTTTAGCTCTAATGTTAGCCCAAAGTCCTGGTTTTTCTTCTTGTAGTTCTTTAAGTGCTTGTATAAAATTTTTCATTCTTATTTTATTTGTTCTGAATGCATTATTAACATCCTGATTACAATTGCTGCTAAAGTACCAAATATAATCCATAGTGCTTTAGAGACACCTGCTTTCCATCTCTTGAGATCTTCTAACTCAAGCATTTGATCAGTAAACTTTTCTTTACCGGCTTTCATTTCACCAATGTACTCAGTGTTTTTATTCGTATTGACGATTACTCCGTTATCAGGATTCAATAATGTAAATTTTAAATCAGAAACATCTTCTTTCAAAGATTCCAGATCTTTTTGAATAATCTTCATCTCGCCGTTAGGCATATGCTTTTTGATGAATCTTAATTCTCCTAATACTGCGTCTAATGTTTGTTTTTGAGTCATAGCTATTAAGTGACGATAAATTGTTGTTCTTAGTTAATTATAAATACAACTAAATTACGTGTTTTCTTAAACGCGATATATATTTCTGTAGATCATCTGTGATCTTATCTTTATAGCTGTCTGACATTCCTCCCCAGTTCTCTTTATCTCCTGCTTCAGTAACCATAGTAATCTTATCTTGAAGTGATTCTGTTACCCATGCTTCTATGTCTACAATGAATTCTTTTATGTTTCCAGCCATCATTTTCTTTTCGTAGTCTTCATACAATCCTGCTTGCTTTAGATTAGCCTCAAAATCAACAACACAATCAAAACAAAAACCATGTACTTTAAACATCTTCTTGTCTAAGCGCTTCTTCATTCTATTGCTACATCTAGGACATGCTAAAGGAAGTCTTACTGCTTTCTTAGCTGAGTCTAGTTTAGTAATGTTCTGCTTTATTCCATTTTTTATTGTCCACTCTTTACCGGACTCTTCCCATACATCGCCTTCTTTGTACCTACCTTTTATCTTAGTGTACCCAGCTTGTTGCTTTATACCGGAAGTAAAGTCTTTATTAACTAAGTTTCTTACTCTCTTTACATCTGCTTCTTTAAACTCCTTTTTTAATAGAGACTCTCTACTCATATCCTAATTTTTTTAATCCTTCGATAGCATCTGATATATCTCCTTTCCTAACTCTAAAGGCGATTCCTCCAGCAGCTCTCCATTCGTTTATATTAGACTTCTTATCATCAATTAATATACTATTCTCGTTAGCGTAATTTTGTTTACTTTTAGAGTATGCCATTATTACTTTAGGTTTAGGGCTTAAGTTATTCTTAGCCCAGAGTTGTTTACCTAATCTTGAAGCATTGTCTCTAGAAGGAGAAGTCAATAAGTCTGGTTGATATGGAGATATAAAGTCCCAAAGTTTTTTACCATCAGGCATCCAATCCATACCTATCCAGAACTTAACTCCGATTTTAACATCTATAAGTTCCCAGAAAGCAGGTAAACCATACTTCTTCTCATAATCTTGTGGATGCATACCACTATAATGTTCGAATCTTGATTCAAAATTAGTTAGTACGCCGTCCATATCGCAATATATCTTATATGGCGGTTTATCCTTTTGTTCTGGAAGTGGATAAGCTTCTAATAAATCTACTATACTTTTTTTCATGCGAATATTTTATAATTTTCTTCTTCTTTGTATGCTGCTACTTCGTATGGGTGATTGTCATATCTATATCCCATAGTGTAATATCTTTGCATCCATAAAGGTGACTGAAGATAATGTTGATATTCATGAACTAGTGTCTGAATAATGTGATTTCTGTCTCTCATCTGAGGGTAATATATAACTATTGAGTTATCTATCCTATCATACTCAGCATGACAGTCATCTTGCTCTCCTTCAGCTTCTGCTTCTCCACTATATCTAGCATATATGTTATGATGCAATTCAATATAAGGAGTACATTCAGGAGAAAACTTAGAATATCCGTAGTGTTTTTCTATACTAGGATAAACTTCTTTTACTACTTCTGATACTTCTTGTCTGTTCATATAACCTTTATTTAATACTTAAATATACGAATAATTATGCAGGGAGGCAACTTATTTAAGTGAATCTTCCCAGTTTCTAAAGGTTATATTCCCCTCTAGGTAAGCTTGTTTTTCAAGCTCCATTAAATGTTCGTCTTCATTAGTATTGGAAGTATTAACTTGTCCTATATTACCGCTAAGGTTTTGCATATGATGTATCATCTCATGTGAATAAGATCTTACTATATCTTTATTATGCCTACCTGTAACGTATAAGACGATCTCTTTACTGTTAGGATCGTAATGAGCTGTTCTACCAAAGAAGTTAGCAGCGTTATCCTCATCTTGACGTAGTTTTAACTCTGGTAAAGGAGTTATTTTCATACCTTTATCTAACATATATTCAGTTAGAGAGGTAATATAGTCTTTTAATTCTAGTTTTTTAGACGTTATCTGAGTATCTTCGCTTAATTGTGAGTTAAAGTACCCTTCAACAAAGCCTTCTATATTAGATCCTAAAATCTCTGCTACTATCTTGTCTTTCAAATCTGTCAGTATATTAAGTATTTCCTCTTGTGATAACGCTTCTGGAAAGAAATCTATAATATCGTCTAAATTACCAGATAGTATGCTTTTTCTAAAGTCTGTAGCTCTAATTCCTGAGCCAGGAGCTGCTGCTAAAGCTAGTCCTTTGACGTTAGGAGCATTTTTATAAGTTGTTACTCTTCTTAAGTCAACAAAGTCTTGATCTCCTCTAATTCCAGTTACTGCAACGAACTCTTCTTCAGGGCTAGCTTGTGCATAATCTTTAGAAGCAAACATAGGATTCTTTTGACCGTCTAATATCTCTACATTACCTAAATGTTTAGCGTAGACTTGCCATATTGCCATCGACTCTTCCTTTGTTATACCGTTTCTCTCGCCGCCTCCGACAAATACGATAACCTTATTAATGTCAGGTTTTTCGTTAGCTCTGCCACCTAATAGATCTGCTCCCTTTTCTTTGTAATTATCTTTGTCATAGATAGATCCATTATAAGAGCCGTCAAGTAAAGACTTGATTACGTTAAAATGACCTCGATGAGGTGGTTTAAATGCTCCTGGATATAATGCTATCATGCTGTCTTATGTGTTGGTTGGCTCCAAGGTTGAATCCAATATTCCCAAAATATCTTCTTTAATTTTTTCATGCTAAAAATGCTTGAACTTTAGAGTCTATTTCTGCTGGTGTAGAATGTTGTAACTTAGCTTGGAATGTAGGATTATAAATCATATCGATTATATTATCCAATACTGCATCAGCAGCTTCTCTTCTTTTAGTAGATGACTCTCTATATTTTTTAACTGCGTCCTTAAGTTTATCTTGGCCAGGACCTACTCCGTTCTTTTTATATGCTTTTAGGAAGGCTTGTTTGATAGCTTTATCTTCTGATCTATTGTCTCTATCCCAATCAATACTACCAACATGTTTCTTGAACTCCTGTTCTTCATCTGAGGTCATTTCTACTGGTTTGAAGAAAGAAGAACCTCCTATGTCGTTTTTCTCGTTGTATCTTTTAAGATAGTCACTTACTCCTGATAGTCCGTTTTTAGCTGCTGTATCAAAGCCTTCTATTTCTTTTTTAAACTTACCGCCTCTGTCAGAAACAAATATAGATAAGTTACCTTTTAGTTTTTTATTATAATCTTCTATCTTCTGATATACATTTCTCCAAGTAGAGAATACGGCATCACTTGGTATATTTCTTTCTCTACCTTGAAAGTTAGATATATAAGATATCATAGGATGAGCGTACACCATTACCATGTACACTTTATACTTTTTAGCCAACAAGTCATCTAGCTGCTTTTCAAACCTAGCACCAGATGCTGTTGTATCCCAAACAAAGCTAGTTTTTTCTTCTGCTGCTTGAGCTGCGTCCTTGGCTACTTGGTTGGCTGCTGGTCCTAGTTTGTTGTAATACTGGTGATCCGGATCCTCGACGTATTTGTCTGGGTTGAGGTTGAGAAGACTGTCTAACCCTAACTGGTTTAGTAGGTACGTTTTCCCTGACCCTGCTCCTCCCGCCATTATTACTGCTTTCGGGCCTGCCGTAGCCTCTAGGAGTATTTCTGATAGTTTGATCATTGTTGTTATTTATTATTCTTCTGTTCTTTACTTTTACTCTTAATTTTTCTGCTTCTTTGTCTACTGTTAATGTATTACCAACAGTTCCAGTTCTTGTCCTAATAACTCTATTTCTATTGTTATTTACTCTTATATTAGTAGAACCTCTTCTACCGTTAATATAAGCTGTGGACTGTCTTCTATTATAATTAGGATAGTAGTTCCAATTGTTCCAGTTATTGTATCTATTCCAACCATAATGGTTCCAACCGTATGCATAGTAAGAATTGTTAATCCAACTATTATATCCCCATCTATCGAATCCAAATGGTGACCATCTGTGAGGAGAGAAGTGAGGGAAACCCCATGCCCAATCGTTCCACATTTGATCTCTATTCCAATAGTAGTTGTATCCGTAATTATACCTATTATATCTAGATCCTAGAAGTCTATTATTCCAATCAAAAGATCGAGGTTGACTTAAAGCATATTGAGCAAAGTCTAATCTAAAGCTCAAATCATTTCTTAATTTATTTCTAAATTGAAATTCACTTAACGTATCTATTTTAACAGTAGGTATAGTATTATAAATTCCGTCTACATGAGCTGCATGATTCATTGTGCCGTATTTGAAGCTAACTGAAGCGCAGGAAGCTAAAAATATAACTGTTAAATAAAAAATTGCAATCTTAAAGAAGGAATCTACTGAGTTTTTCATATACTATACTTTTATTGTTGTCGGGTATTTATTATAAATAGGTTCAGTATTTGGGTTTTCTAATGCATAGAGTTTATAGATCAATTTAAAGAGCTCAAAGTTCTTATCTATTTCATCTATTTGCAATAGCTTCCATCCTTTACCTTGTATTACGTTTTTCTGTTTTGAAGGTCCTCTTGAATGAGCTTTCAACCATAATACTGCTGTTCTATCAATCTTAATACCTCTACTCTCTTCTAAACCTTTAGCATAAGAAGCTAATTGTAAGTCATAAGATTTATGTATACTGTTTGAAGTCTTAATATCAATTAACCAGGTTTCGCCATTCATCTTACAAACAATATCTGCAGTACCTGCAAACTTATGTTCATCTGACCATACAAATTGTTCTGAAGATATAAGTTCAGGTTTATATTCTTTCCAGAAATCAGCAAACTTAAGTATCATCTCCCATACTATTTGAGAGTACTTAGCATTGCCGTACTCATCCATCCACTGTACTTCTTCTCCTTCAACTAACTTTTCAGCTGCTTCATGTACTTGTGTACCTTGCTTACCTGCTCTACGCATAATAAGATCAGCGTTATGCCCAACGTCTTTCATCCATGATTCAAAGAACTTATTTTTGGGCATATATTGGAGTATAGTTGTTACGGACGGGTAATATACTCCTTCGCTTCTCTTATAGACTCGACGGTCTAAAAAATTAATCTGTTTTAATTCTGGATTGAAATTCAATCGTTTTTTAGCATTCTCTTTAAGAATGTTCATACCTTGTTTTATCATAGGTCTAATTTGTGCAGCATCATTTTTGTTAAATCTAACTCTTCTGCTTGTTGTATATGTTTTGTGAAATATTCAAACCCCATATCACTTGGATCTTTATCCAATAGGTCCACAAAGAAAACTCTTTTTCCTTGATTCATTAATTGTTCTGCTATTTTCATAGCAGCTTTTCTTGCATCTGTATCTAAAGCAATGTATATGTCTTTTACATTACTAGTAATTATTTTCTTGTATAAGGAGGTAGAGAGACTCTTACCTAGTATAGGTATAGCGTTTCGTCTGATAGCAATAGCATCAAATACGCCTTCACATAATACTATTGGAGTATTCCAGTTAATAAGTTTTTCGAAGAAGATTATGTCTTTGGAAGCTTCAGGATTCTTGTACTTATAGTAGTTGCCATCGTAAGTTCTTGCAACAAAGAAATTGAGTTGTCCGGATCCAGAATAACTTGGAATAATAACTCGTCCTCCATATTCTCCATCTGTGCAGTATCCAACATTATATTTAATAAAATCATTGTCGGTAATTCCTCTATCATATAGGTACTTTCTTACTAAATTTGCAATAATCGAAGTTGTCGAAGCTGAATATAAAGGTTGAAACTCCTTAGGTAGCTCTACTATAGATAGTCCCTTATAGTCAATATATGATCCTTTCGGAAGGTATTTAAGTATGTCTTGTGCTTGTTCTCTAGGAGTTTTTAACTGTTTAAGCAGCGAACGGATTGTACGTCCTTTAGTTTGGCATACCCAACATTCCCAAGGGTTATGTCCCTCTTCGTTAGTTGCCATATTGATTTCCAGCTTTGGCTTCCTGTGATTACAGAAAGGGCAGTGAAAAGCATGATTAGAACGAGCTCTTTTGTGGGATTTACCCAATAAATTTTCAATAGAACCCAGTAGGAATGTATAATCCATGTAATTGTCCGTAACTAGTTATATTACAATATAAGAAATAATATCTAGATTACCAACTATATTAGAGTTTTTTTACTACTTAGACTTCTGTCTATAATCCCGAAATGTAAAGAGTACCTAACACCTTCTGTTATTTCTTTAACCTCGTGTCTTTCTGTTCTTTTAAAATAAAATAGCTCTCCTATATTATGAGTTTGAACCTCATCTTCTAGTATAAACTCACCACCTTTAAATTCTTTGTTGAGTAGATACCCACCAGAGTATATTAAATCTTCTTTTTTATTGTTACGATTGCCGTAATGATCTGTGTGTTCTTTAAAGTAGTTACCTTTACGGTATTCGATAAGATAAATCCACGGAGTTATTTCTAACTCAGGGTTTATTTCTCTCACTTCATTTTGTATTATTTTATGGTACTCTGAAAATGAATCAACCCACAGTCCAGTTTGGTAATTATTTCTTTTCCCTTTCTTCATCTGTTTAGGGGTACCATAATCACTTTTATATAACTCTAATAAATTAGTAACCTGTTTTATAGTCATGTTAAATGTCTATCAACTTGAGATGTTTTTTTTGATTTACCATTATATTAGAAGGTCTGATATCTAATTCATCTGGGTCAATACCAAGTTGTGCAGCTTCTCTATTTACTGCGTCAATCCATTCCTCAGGTATCTCTCCTTTGAACTCTCCTAGTACCTCCATTTGTATTATACCTAACTTATCTTCAATAGTTTCAACGTCGTAGATATAAGCAAAATTATTAGTCTTCTTGCCTTTAATTTGGTGTGCGTGTTCTAATTCTATTTCGTCAGTAGTTACTTTATAAACTCTTCCATTGAGTAAGTAAGCAGCTCCATAATCTCCTGAACCTAAATGCTTACCGCCTTGGTCTAGAATCTTATCTACTTCTCTCTCAAAGCCTGGATCATAATAAAGTATTTCTCCTAATAGAACGTGTGAAAGTCTCATACATATTTATTTAGAAGGAGTTTTGAAATGAAACTTTATCGAAGGGTAGTAATATCTTTCTCCTGGATCTTCGTCAAAGTAGGGAGAGTCTTGAGTAATGTCGTATCCTCTTGATTCAACATACTTCTTAATCTTATCCCAATGTCCTTCTTCGAAGTCATTTGAAGTTTTAAAAGTAACTGTACCGAATGACATATCTTTTAAAGGGTCATCATCTGGTCTTCCGCCGGCATAGTCTCCCATAGACACATAACAATCACCAGAGTCTGTACTTCTTTCAATATCTCTAGCTAATGAGGATTCAATGCTCTTATAAGCATCAGTGTACTCTAGTATTATGTCTGTTAGTTTCATGTCGTATTCCTTTTATATAAATAGGTAGAGTTAGAGTAGGGATTGAATTTCACTAATTTTCCATTTAAACGTTACAATTCTATCATTCCAATCTACTGTTGTATCTTTGCCTCTAAAATAATCTTTATGAATATACTGCATCATTTCTTTCTCTATATGTGGATGCTTTTCGTCTACTTCTTCTACTTTATGGTTGACTTGAGAAGTTGTAGCGTATTCGTAATCTGGGTCATCAATATCTAAGTAGTAGCTACCTATATGTTTATGCTGTTGTTCTATAAATGACATGTAAGGAGCGTATACATTTGGAAATGTATCACAATTAAACAGGTAATGTAAGAAAGTATCTGCTGCCCAGCTTACTCTATATTCATTGTCAATTATCCTATTAACAGTAACTCTATCGTAAAGAACTGCATGAGCTGCTAATCCGGTAAATGTTTCTGGGCTTCTTAGTATGTCACTGTAATCTTTTCCTTTTATGATATCATCAGCTGTTCCTAAGAATAGGTAATCAAAATGTCTTCTCTTTATTGCGTTTAAAAATAGTCTGTATTCCCCGGAGTATATATAATCCATTAATGCCTTAGATGGTCTAGCATCGTCTTCTAGAACTAATATTCTCTCTATAGATTTAGGGAGGTGGTTAATCTTATTGTATACTCTAAAGTGTGAGAATGCAATTGCTAATACAGCTTTAGTAATAGATATTGAACCTACGTCATTGAAGATTGAATCAAGTTTAAACTCTGGATGTTCATCTTTAATAAGGGTGTTTATGTCGAAGTCTATAGGAGTAACTGCATCTACAAATTCATATTCAAATCCATCAAAATGACCCCAAGCATGGATGAAATCTTTTTTTCGTTGCTTTCTTTTAGGATCATGTATAACATAGATTTTATCTGCTCCAAAGCTTCGAAGATCAAATTTAACCTCTCTTACCTTACTCCCTTTTTTATCTTTACTGAGTTTTAACATAGCTAATAACCTCTATAATAAATATTAATTTGTTCTAATATGCCCATCATATGTTTATGATCTTTTGAGGCAATCATCTCTTCTCTTGAACTATATTGTTTAATACCGTCAACATCTATATACTTTAAATTTCCTTCATTATCTAGAGCACAGTTATATACGCTGAAGATATCGGTGAGTAGAATATTGTTTTCATATGCTTTATTAAAATGGCTAATTAAGGCTTTACGGTACCCCATATCGGTTACCCAGTCGTAATTGCCCCATTCAGGATGAAAGTTATGCTTTTCGTAAAGTACGTTTTTAACAGGGTATCTTTCTTGAAAAGCGTACAACACTCCTTTATGTATACCTGCGTGATATAGTTTAGGAGTTATTCCATTGTCGTATAGAAACTTATTTGTTTTAATTATAGTCAATAACTGTTCTTTAGATGCTACAGGTATAACAGTATCGAATACTTTCTTTTCTAACGTTGCTTTACAGGGGTATAAGAACTTTAAAATTTTATCATCGTAATGAAATACTTTATGAATATATCTAAAGTCTTGAGACCTACCTGTTGCTTCTTCATACCTATTGTCTAAATCAATCGGTAAAGGTGCAAATGTATCTTCGTATTCTTTTAATTCTTTATCTACTTTAACCTCTAATGATTTCCAATCTCTAGAGTTTAGTTGAAAGCTAGATCTTTCAGGGTAGTGGTATTTATGAATTTTAATATCACCTATGAAGCAGTCTAATCCTGCTCCTAAGTCCCTGTAGTATTTTTCTCCTAATCCATTTCCTAGTTTACTACCTAATGTATTAACCCAGTCTCCTACTTTGCCATTTCGAAAATCATTAGTTGTGTATATTACGTCTTTATCAACGCTATTAGGTAATCTTATATCAACTATATCATCTGTTGGCTGTTCCAAGAATTTACCTATCTTACCTACAGTTTCGGTATACAGTTCTATTGTTTCTTCGAATGATACAATCTCAATATCTAGTCCAAGAAGTTCTCTTGACATATAAACAGAAAACCAATTTTTATAATACTGGAGTAGTAATTCAAATGTATTATCGTAAGTCTGATCAATTAGTTCATATCCATCGAAATCAAAGTTCTTATAAAAGTTATCAAATGTTTTATACTTAGATTTATATCTCGGTCTGTGATAGCATGATGCTATAATATCTCTAACATCTCTATAAACTAATATAATTTTAGATTCAGAAAAGAACTTGTCTAGCTCATTATTATTCTCTTCACTATGCTTATACTTTAAATAATCCTTAAAGTCATGTGCATGTGTCCAAGTCACTTTACCGCCTTCGTACATTAGAGATTTAAAAATAGGCATCTCATCTGTAAATTTAGCGTAGTCGATATAGTTGTAGTTAATACTCTCGTACCCGAAGTTGTTGACTATTAAGTCAGTAAGTAAATGTGTTCCACTTCTTCTAGCAGATACGATGATAACGTTCTTTTTAGAATTCATTTAGTCCTTTTACTCTGTTAGATAATGTTCTATCAGCTTCTGTAAAGCAACATTTATTAATTAACCTTATACCATTTCTGTCTAATAGGTCAGAATATTTTACTTTGTCTCCCGTCTCTGCGTCACTCCAACTATACTTGTGCAGTATGTCTCCTTTTTCTGGATAATCCCATTCGTCATAAAAGCTTTTATATTTACTATAATGTTTTGTTAGATCTTCTTCTGAGAAGAATTGATTAAAGTCTCCTACGTTTTTATATATAGATCTTTTATACTTTCTAACATCATCTATACCTAAAGGTTCTGAATCTAAGAACTTAGATACTGAATTTAAAAACTTATCTTGATAATAAAACGCATCTTCGTATTTTAATACTACGCATCTATCTCCAAAAGTCTTCTTAAAATATGTTATAAGTTCTATCTGTTTATCGGCTACTTCATTAAGAAAAGAAACTCCTTTATGTCTTCCACTCTCATAATCATTATCATGTAGATGAATACCATTATCGAAGTGAAATAAATTCATTGCGACTTCTCTAGGGTCAGTAATGATCATAAATACTTTTGTATCGGCTAAGTTAAGTAAACTATCTTCTACAACTCCATCTAATACTACATGGCTTTTAGCCCAATAATCTAATGATGTTGTTTCAGGAAAGTTTTCTCTTATCGCTTCTTTACAAAATTCAGACCCTGACATTCTCCAGCTTACTAAAAGATACTTATTATTTACTATTGGTTTTCTTATCCATGCATAAATATCATTCTCCCAATACCCGGGGTAAAGCTCTACATACTCTTTTGGTAGTTCATTAGCAGTTGCTTTTATATGTCTGTTAGATTGTTTTTCTAATACTTGAGGGAACCATTTTTCTATGTAACTACGATGAGGGCTATCTTTATCTGTCACTTTGAGGTATTCCTGTATCAGAGGTAAATCTTCTGGTAAGTCGGTTTGTACTGTTGAGAAGTTAGTATCTGCTATGATAGGGTATGGTCTATATTCTTCTAACCACGGGTACGTAATTTTATCTATCCATACATCATTAGCGGTTAACTCTCTATGCTCTGCATCACTTATAAACTGAGCTGCTGCTGTAGGTTTAATTGCATAAGCATGATGACCTAAAAAATTTAACTGTATTAAAGGGTGAAGACCGTCTTGCGGTTCTTCATAAATCATTTCATAAGGTCTTATGTAACTTGGTCTACCAAAGTTAACACATTGATCGAATTCTATGTCCGGTAAATTATCTACAAATATAGCATCGTGTTCTAAAATTAAGATTGGCTCTCCTAACTCTAAACATTTTTTCCAAAGTAAGTAATGAGATGCAAAACAAGCTCCTACGTTATCAGGTCTACCGTACCTACTAAAATGACTATTATCATCTGGTAGGATATCTTTCCATTGGGTAGGAAGTACTGCTTCGAATAGTTCTATAGGTTCACTGTACCCAACATCTTTTGCAGATTGAATTGTTTGTTGAGCTGACTTGAGTGAGTCTTCATTTTGACTCAGTGTTATGATGAATGTTTTCAATACCTGTAACTTCTTTTATTCGTACTTTTAAATTTCCAGACCCTTTTATGAGTCGATGGTATGTCTCTTTAGGTATAAAGATACGATTTATTTCTGTAGGAACCGAATTATCTAGTTGAAATTTCCAATCTGTTTTTCCTATGGCTTCTACTATTCTATCTTCTTTGTCTCTATGCCATACGAATTCAAATGAGGAAGTATCTTGAGAAAACTCCCTTATTATATAACCATTCTCTTCTGTTTCAGAATATGGTCTACCAGTAACCTGAGAAGTTTGATCCACCGCCTAATGATTTCCAGTAACGGCCAATATTACATGACCAATAACCTGCTTTTGTTTTATCTTTCTTTGTTGAACATTTATGACGAGCTGCAAATGATGCTCTAGCTCCTCTTTGTTTCAACTTAACTGATAATCCAGTATCACCAAATGATACCTTCTTAACGTTTCCTTTCTTTGACTTAACATAAACGTAGAACTTTTTAGAGCCTCCACGCTTTGGTTTGTTAAGAGCAACTTTTTTACCTTTATATTCTGCTTCTGACATATAGTCTACTGAAGCTTTTAGCATATCAAATCCTGAATAATCTAATTCCTCATTTAACTTAACTGCTTTTCTAAACGTTTCCATATTAATTGCAGCGCCCATTGACTCGACTAACTCTTTTACTAAGTCATAATCTATCATTTCTGCAATACTGGTTCCTTCATCAAGTAGATCTTCGTTTTCTAACATTTCGTCTATTAGAGATCCAATTTCAAATAAAGGATCTTTTCCAGAAGAGATCATTGGTAAGTCTAGTGGTACTTTCATACCATTATATTCTCCGTATTCTCCTATGTCAGTATTCTCTAACAAGTAAGTATCTTCTTCGTTGAGTTTAATTTTACCGTCTCTAACAGCTTGTCTTGCTTCAGTAAACAATTGTATAAAAGCAGTTGAAGAGTACCGGTAGACATTCTCATGTAAAGAGAGACCATTGTCTAAATGGTACTTTAAAGATGGTACGCCGACTAGTTCTTGTAGTTTAATCATAATTTATTTCATTTCAGGATGAAACATGAATTTAATAATCTTAGCATCTTTAGATACTTCCTTTCCGTCTATTTCTATACCGATAGGATAGGGCTTAGTTTTATCATCTGCCCAATAGGCTACGTCGTAACTTTTATCTTTATTACTGGTTACTAGTAGTCCTCTGTTATATGTATCTTCTTCTGCTTGTAATACGACCATTTTATCAGTAGGAAGAATCATATCTCCCATGAGCTTGATATCACCTTCGTCGTAACCGTCGGCGTTATATCTATTCTCTTCTGTTAAAATTTCTATCAGTTTCATTATTTAAAGTCTTTTCTATAAAACTTTCCTAGAACGTTATCGTTGATATATACATCGTCATGCTCTAGTACTTCATTAATAAATAGGTACTTACATTCAAAATAGGTTAATAGCTTTTTATTAGGTACGAATGCTAATATCCTTTTTTCAAAATCTGATCTTAGATTAGTTGATTCTTTTACGTATTTTAATATGTCTTTATGTGAACCATAATAATCTTTCCAATCTGATTCTGTAATAACCTTTTGCTTAAGTGGAGTTCTTCCTCCTATACCTTTTGCCTTTCTTTCTTCTCTCAAAGCTTCAAGGGCTTTTTTGCCTAGTCTTTTATTACGTTCGAAGAATAGTACTTTTTTTCCTATGTACTTCAAACCGGTTGGCTTATGTAAGGTTTCGTAAATAAAACCATAAGTACCTTTCGGCATGTCTGAAATCTCTGTTATAAGCCTACCCTGAAAAGTCCAGGTAGGTAGTGTTGGCATGTTCATATTGATTAGGTTATGTCGCTAGAGCTTTGCTTTCAGCTCCTCAATTTGAGACTGCTGTTCTTTGACAGCTTCTATTAATAACGCGACTATTTTCTCATAACGTACTGCTTTAAAGCCATTATCTCTAGTAGCAACTAGCTCTGGTAATACCTTTTCGATATCCTGTGCTATTACTCCTACGTCATGGCCGGTGTTTGTTGACTGATCGTTCCAGTCAAAAGATACACCTTTTATTTGTTTTAGTTTTTGAATTGGATCATTAATCAATTCAATATTATCTTTTAATCTTTCATCCGAAGAAAAGTATGCTGAGATATCTCCTGTAGCAGAAATTGATCCGTTTACAGTTAGATTACCTCCTATAGTAGTTATACCTTGATTTGTTACTTTGAAGCATACTTTATCGTATGTATCATTAGCGTAGAAATCACCATCTCCACTAATTATAGCAAAAGAATCTGTAGTGTCATTTCCTCTTATACCGACTGCAACATGTCCGCTTGCTCCTCCTTCTATTAAAGAACCGAAAGTTGAACCTCCAAGTAGACCTGTAATGTCTGAGTTAGAATTTGTAAAGGCTCCAATAACTGTAGTACCTCCAACGGTTAATGTACTGCCGTCAAATGTAAGATACTGTTCACCATTTAAGGTTGAGTCACCTACTGCTGTTAATACTCTGTTATTAGCATCGTTACTAATTGTAATTGTTCCTGCAGTTAATGCTGCTAATGAAGCTGATACTGATGCAAAGTTATCAAGAGTTAAGTCGGCAAATGTTGGTGAATCACCTGATGATAAGTTGTTTAACGAAAGAGCGTTTGCAGCAACTCCGTTTGTAGATAAAGCTATTTTACCCTGTATTGGAGGGATAGATAATGCTGATGCAGAAACTATACCTGAAGGTATATTTTGTAAGTCGCTATACTCAGTAGATAGAGCACCAACAGTTGTGTTAATACTAGCTAAAGAAGCAGAAACACTTCCCCATTGCTGTATTCTTACATCTGAACCTGTTATAGCCTGTTCTGATCGAATACTACCGGTAAAGATATGAATATCACTTGCTGCGTCTCCAAATACGTTTGAACCTGAGTTATATAATATGGAAGAAGATACATAGGTAGTGGTAATTTCTGTAGCGTTAATTCTACCTGTAACTGTTAAATCTCCTGTTAATGTATCTGTTGTGTTTCGTAAATATGTAGCTTGTACAGAATCACTTCCTGATTGTATACGAGTTGCTAGAGATGAAGATAGTGCAGTATGATCTGCTGCTTGTGATGCAGAAGCTGCATTCTCTGTAAATAAGTTAGAGGCTAAAGATGCAGATACACTACCCCAATCGGCAATATATAAATCTGCAGAGCTAGTTAAGCTTCCTTGTAATTGTAAACTACCAGTAAATGAATGAGTATCGTCAGCTGTGTCTCCAAATTTAGTAGAGCCTGATTCAAATACTACTGAAGAGTTATTAAACTCTGTTCTCATTTCTTGAGCAGTAACTGTACCGGTAACTGTTAAATTACCATCTACGGTTGCATTACCAACGTTAGTAAATGAACCTGTATGTTTTAAATGAAACTGTCTATAATCGTATAAAAAGTTAGCTGAGCCGCTAAATGAAGAATTTGATCCACTTGTAGCGTTTCCTTCTTTGTATTGTACATAATACTCTTTACCGTAGGGCGTAGAGAAAGGAATAGTAACTTCATTGTCTAAAGAAGCTGAAGTAAAAAGACTTAATTGAGTACCAGAAAAAGAAGCAGAATAGAATAACTGCCTAAAGTTATTATCTAGCTCCGTATGAGATAACGGTGTTCCTTTGTCTGCTCTTAATATAATAGCCATCTTATTTTTCTAATTTACTAATTTTCTCTTCCAAGTCAAAGATTATACTAGTTTGTTCGTTTATTGCCTCTATTAATAAAGGCACAATCTTAGAGTAGTCTACAGCAAGATACGAATTTTTGTCTTCAGAAACAACTTCCGGAAGAACTTTTTGTACCTCTTGTGCTATAACTCCTACTTGTCTTTCTTTTTGATCATTCCAATTAAAGTATACACCCTCTAGTTTACCGACTCTAGAAAGAGCGTTATCTATACTATAAATATTTTCTTTTAACCTTTCATCTGAATTAGAAAGTATAGCACCGGATGCTCTAATGCTTCCTGATACTTCTAAGTTATATGTTAAGTCGTTTACTGTGTTGTTAATACCTACCTTAGAACCGCTATAATTAAAATCACCAGCACCTTCTAAGTTACCAGCTTCATTGTATTGAATGTTAAAATCTGTACCAGCTACCTGTCCTGACCTTAATGGTATTACGTGAGTAGGTTGATTGATTGGAACATTTAAACTGCTCGTATAGTGTAGATGAAGGTTAGCACCTTGTAGAGAGCTCGAATAGAAATATGAACCGAAGTTTATATCCATTTCACCGTAGCTCAATGCTTGTCCTTTATTTGCTCTTATTGTTATAGCCATTATATATCTATTTTTACTACAAAAGTCATATCTGTATTATGAGTCTTTTGAATTGGTCTGTTAGTTTTAGCCACGGCGATCAACTCATTAGCATCATTATAAAGTCCAACTGTTGAAATATAAGGAGTAAATAAACTACTACTTACATTAGAGGCAACCGTACCTTCAGTTCCAGTCTGGGCTGAGGTATTGTATGTATAATTTAATTCATTATCACTAACCTTACAGTGTACATTATATGTATAAATAGGTTGGTTTGATTTCCATCGCAATATATGTCTAGAATAAGTACTTAAGTATCTTGCAACTTCTGGATCTGTAATTATTGCTAGGCCTTGATTGTATATTATATCCCCTACTACTTGTCTAGGCTTTGTAAAGACTGTTTCAGATCCTGAAAATATTAGTGATCCGTTACCGTCGTCTATTATCTCTATTCTCTGTTGACTGCGATTAATATCTGAATACTGTATTACAGACTCATCTACGAATGTTTCTTCATCAACTAAGTAGTCATTAGGGTCGATAGGATTTGATTTATACCAATAGTCGTTATTATGAATGTAGGCATTCTCTCCTGATATTCTATCTATAGCGTAACCGTCAAGTATGTATTCATCTACTTCCTTTTCAAACTTAGGTTTAAACTCAAATGTATTAGGAACTATATGTGTACCGAATACACCTTTAGGTATAGATATAACTCCTACTTCTGTTTTTATATCTCTTGAACCGCTAAGTGTTAATGTAGTTTGTAAAGACAAGTCTCTTGAACCGCTGTATAAACCGTTACCTATACCATCGGCATAGAAGTTATGTTTAATGCTATCGTATGTAAGCTTTTCGTATCTGTTATTTCTTAAATCAGATGGGTAAGCATAACCGGGTGTTGAGCCAGAAAAACCTCTTAGAGTTTCAATATTATACGAAGATAACAAACTGCCACTAGCATCCCACTGCTTACGTGCAGCATAATCAGTAACGTATACGTCTTGGCGATTCAGTTTCTTGTAAGTACTCATTCATTAATAGTCAAGCTTAACTCTTACTAACGCTTCTTTAGTAAAGTCTTTCAACAGTGGTCTAGATAGTTTAGCAATTGCAAGCAGATCGTTATTATCATTATATAGTCCAACCGATGTAATATACGATTGAGGGGAGTTAATTAAGACGTCATGTCTCAATTCACCTGATCCTGTTATAACAGAAGGGTTACTTGAGTAATTAAATTCGGAGTTTCTTGCTCTAACAAATACAAAGTTAGAAGCAATAGTCTCTTCTGACTGAACTCTAAACCCTCCTCCTCTTTCGAAGAGATCAAATCCTTGTTGTAGGTTACTTTTACTTCCTGAGAAGGTAACTGTGTTAGCTAATTCATTTGCTTCAAATCTAACTCCACCACTAATTGGCATAGAGTTAAGTGCGTTTGCATTTATCAATATTACTCCAATGTCCGGAAGAACTTTACCGTATGATCCGTGATTAGAAGTATATCCGTTATTGTTTAAACCAGAATAAATAGTTCCTAATGAACCTGATACTAATTCATAAACCCTACCAGCGTCAGTAAATGTAACTGTTGATGCTACTTTACTATCGTCTGTAAGAGTTCTGCTATACGTTTTACCGTTACTAGCTGAATGTTCTAAGGTTATAGAAATTGTTCCTGGTAGTAATTTTTCTTTAAATCTAGCTCTATTAATTGATAGTGCATAAAAATGTTCAGATGCTACTCCTCCGAATACAAAGTTAGAATCTTCATCTCCTAATATAAGTGATCTATATTGACCGTAAACTGTTGATGATGGTGTCTTTCCAGGTACTGTTGGGTTAAAGTATATACTACCGCTTCCTTTCTTATGCCCGTAAGCTAAAGAAAATTGTACCCTTGCATCTTCTAGAGCAGATCCAGTCTGGTATATATTGTAGTAGTAATCACCAGAAGCGCCTCCTACTTGAGTTGAAGAAGTATAGAATCCGTTTAGGGTAGTTTTATTCCCTGACCATACTGGAGTTGATATTGACTCAGCACTAACGACTACGTCTTCTTGATCGAATCTTTTAAATGACATAATTAATTAGATTTAGTAATGGTTACAGGTATAGTTAATCTAGCTCCAGAGTCTCTTCCTATAACTGTAAGTGTTGTCTGTAGCTGTGTTCTTGATCCAAATAAGGTATTAATTGTTGTTGCAGTAAGGTTAACTGAAGTTCCAATAACGTTTTTAGATACGTTGGTACCTATTGTTGTTACAGTGTTTAGCTTTTCAGCTTCTTCAGTATTAACTCCCACTCCTGTGAATGTGTTTAATACTCTAATATCTGCTATTGTAGCAGTATATCCTCCTGCTTCAAACGTTGAAGTTGCTCCTCCAAAGTTAAGTGTCTGAGGTGTTATAGCTAAAGATTCTCCTTGTTTAAGACTAATAGAGGTAAAACCTAATCCTAAGATAGGTAGCTTAGAAGTACCTCTTGGTAGTGTAGTAAGTTTGTACTTCATAATTTGAGTCTCATCAGGAAATGCTTCTAATAGAGGCATATTCTCAATAGCTTCTCCGTAGAGAGCAGAACCAGAGGGATGTTGTGGATTGTATAAGGTGTAGTCGATTTCGTCATCTGCTAGTGCAAATTGCGTAATCTTAAAAGAACCATCTCCTCTAGCTAATAGCTCTCTTCCTTTTTTTGTTAAGATCGCATCCACAGTGACGATCGAATTATCTAAATATCCCATTTTGTGTTATTGTGTTTTATATAAATATCTATTATATATGTTTTAATTAAGTTATGATGCAGATCCACTTGTTCCGCTTACTGATTTTATTATATTTCCAAATTCATTAGTAGTAAATACTGTTGATATGTCACTTGCAAGTATTTTTTTATCAACAATCCTTACAAATCTATTACCTCTTGATTCGTATAAAATACTTCCTCTATTTAAGTTTATTACTCCATCTACCTTGGTACCGTAGTTGCTAGGACGTGTTGTAGGGAAAGTACTTGATGTAACATATAGTACACTACCAGATACATAATCTGTTGGTAGTCTGCTATCGTTATAATAAATATCATCAGAATGTTGTTCTACTGCGTTGATTATAGTTTTAGCAGAAGCATCAAGCGGGTGGACTGATCCTTGAAATACTTTTAAAGTCATTGCTGGATCTTCTCCAAATATACTTCCACTGTTTAAACTTGTCCCATGGTACCTAGCGTTAGTCCAACCTGTTGTAGTATAGTTACTATATTGTACTGATGCTTTCGTTGCTGTTTGAGAGATAATTGCTCCTAAATTCGTTGGTTTAAGTTGGTCTCCTTCTCTATCAACTACCATAGCAACAGTACTAGTTGAGTTAGTACTAGCATTTCCTATAAGTGCGTTAAAGTCACTATTGCTAAACTTATCAGCTAAGTATGGAGCAAAAATAAATTCTACATTTAAGTCTAATGGAGTTCCTGCTGCATCTATACCTACTGGTAGAGAAAATACATCTGTAGGTTGAGTACGTATAAAAAAGTAACCTGCCTGTTTTGAAATTTCAGTTGTTGCTAATTCAATAGGTAAATTACCCATAGTTAACTTTATACCAGTAACTTGAGATAATGTCTGTTCTAGTGAAACATTATTACCACTATTAAAAGGAATAGTAAGTCCTAAAACTCTATAAGGTGGAAATAATGCATCGGCTAAATAATACTGCTTACCATTACCGCCTGTCTGTACATTATTTAACACTTGGTCGTAATCAAAGCTTCCTGAAGCTCCATATTTACCTTCCGGTAGTTCATACGAGCCTGTGCCTATACTGCTACTGTAAAGTAGGTTAGCATTGCCCTCGTCGTAAGAGGTAGGGTTAGTGTTCTTGAATTCTAATTCAGTCATTTATTATAGTTTGTAATGGTAGTTAATCCGCCGGGATTTTAAGGCCCCTATACACTAGTTACTCGCCCGAAGGTCCGCTTTCGTATCACCATTTATGTTAGCTTCATGTCTCCATGAAGATCGGACTATATCATCAGATTGCTAATCTGCTGGGCGCTAATTCTGGTTATTAAGGGAACCCATTTTCCCTCCAGTAGTCTCTGAACCTTCTACAAGATGGCTTGTAGCTTGGCTGCTGATTGTCTAATCTTTAACATTATTACGCTTTGGTAGTTAAAGCTCTAAAGAGTTTCCAGCAATTCACCCAGTTTAAATCGGACTTATTATTAGACAGTCGCCGGCAAAGTCCCTGTGTTAGGACTATGATGGTAACCATCTAGGTTTCTTTCATATAAATATGTATCTAGTATGTTAGTATAAAAATTAACTTCTCTGTGGTAATCAGGATTTGTGTTCTCAGGGAACGTAAAGTTATATGTATAACCAGTTCCCATAGTACCGTCTATCTCTACATCTATATAGTATGCAGCCTTATAGTATCTTCTAGAATTTCTGTACTCTTCTGCTAAGAAGTAGCTATTAACTACATTGTCAGCTGTCTGAGTAATTAATTGCTCTGCATCACGTTTTTGGAATAGTTGATAAGTACCATCATCTGTTATTTTATCACCATCATGAGTAACTCTAAACCAGTTTCTAAATGTAAAGTAATGTTTAGCAGGAGTATATCTAGCATAGAATGCTGTAGTATCCCCGAACGAACCAGACGTGATAGTAATCATACTACTTGTAGTAAGTAGATTGTTAGCTGAGTTATACCATCCTAAGAATGGGTAACTGTTATATCCATCTATTGCTTCTGCTGCTAGTGAACTATATAAATTCCAGTTTTGGGTATGCTGGAAGCTACCAGTTGAAGGAATAGTACTTGGGTAGTTTAATTGAACAGAATCAAATAACCCATAGGTTCCTTCTCTCATAGTTCCATCTGCTGTTCCGTCTGGATAGTTTGTAGTGAAAGAATATACTACTCTATTGGCTGCTTCTGTACTGAAGTGAGCATAGTAGTGGTCTATAGATATATTTGTATCTTCATATAAAGTTAATACGGAAGATGTTTGAATTAACGTATCTGTCTCTTGTGATCCATCAAACCATCCTTCAAAATAGTAAGGGTATGTTGGTGTAGCATTAGCAGTAATAAACTGGTAAAGGTCATAATCAACTGAACTACTTATTGGCAGTGAACTGTTAGCTACTGCGATTGGATATGAAATTCCTACAAGTCCAGGTCCAACAGGAGTAAATCTATAGAACTCTCCTACTTTAGTTATAGTAAGTATAACGTCACAGGCAAGCGGTATAGGTAATGAGAAGTTAAATGCTCTCAATGTAAATTGAGCAATAGGCTGTGCTTGTGATTTAAAAGGGTTACCTTTATTCAATTCACCGTCTGAAGCAACTAGTAAAGAGCCGCTAAACTGTCCTGTATACTTTGGAGATTCATCTGTTACATTTCTATGAACTAAACCTAAAGGAGACATAACACTCTGTAAGTGGTTAGTCGTATAAGGTTTTAAAGGTGTCATATCAAAAGCACCTGCATGTGATCCTGTTATAGGGTCAATTTTTATACTTCCTGTATGTATAGTATGTTCATAACTAACTTCTACTTGCTTAATCTTACTCCTATTAAGCATGTGAGGTTTAATTATTACTCCAGTGTTAACATTAGAACGAGCAGGAATAAAATCTTTTACCGCTTTGAATATAGAGTTATCAAAGAATTTAATAAGTCTTATAAAGTCTCCTGTCTGTCTAAATGCTTCAAAAGGAGTAGCATTCCAATCCCAGTCAGCATCTTGCCATACTTTTTGTATTCCATTCCAGTAGTTGTATATACTACCTTCTTGTTCGTCTGTAAATATTTTCTCAGCTAGTTCATTCAGTGAATTATAACTAGGCTGTTTAGCATCTCTTGGATCTCCAATATAGTTATCGTAATCGAAACTACCGCTAACTCTAGCTTGGATAAGGTCATTTGTCGTATCTGATATGTCAAAGCCTACCTCTACTGTATGTGTATCATCAGAATACTTATATACTCTATCAACAACTGAACTGTAGAGAGATAAGGTACTACCAGAAACTAAACTTCCTGAGTTGTCTAACCTAATCTTATCTAGTGAACTAGTAACGCCTTGTTGAGTAGAAAAATGTCTATTACCGTCAATAGCAGTACCTCCAAATTGTTTAATTGTAAGTAAGTTATCTGGTATACCGAAACAGTTAATAAGGGCTCTTAAACCTCTATTAGTACCTTTTGCTTTTGTAAGTAAAGGTATATTGTGGTAAATTCTTTTATATATCTCCTTCTGATAGTTATCAGCAGGCATTGGCTGTAAATGCTCTAAACCACTTCCAGATGTAATCTGCATATAGTGGTTAATAATTTCATTAGGATTCCCAGATGTATAGGATTCACCATTGAAAGAAGCAAATAAGTTTTCTAGATTCTTATTACCGTTATATACATTTATACCGAAACTTTCTATAGCAGATCTAACTAAGTCTTTAGATATACCAAAGTCTAATCTATTATCTGCATCGTACTTATTAGAGACTGCTTTAAAGTATATCCATAAGTTATCGAAATGCTGTGCAAGCATATGCACAAACATCAAGAGAGGTTCGTTTGTTTTATCTTCTCTTAAGTAAGTAGGTACAGCGTTGGTAAGTACATCATAATTTGTAATATCGAAATTAGATGCTAATTCAGTTTGATTTTCAAACCAAGTTCTTGATTCCTCTGTTGTACTTGCTTGATTAGTATAAGGAGGTAAGTTGTTAGATTTAGGCCAAGAATTAGATCCGCTTTCATAGTAGAGGAATCTATCGTAATGGTCAAAGTTATCTACAATACCTTTTATTAGGCCTTCATAGTATTGCTTACTTCCTGAGGCACCAAGGTTAGAATAGTTCGTAGATGATACTGTTATTCTATCACTATTGTAACTATCTATTAAGTCAAGTTTGTATTTAAAGTTTCTTAACCTTTCTTCAGCAGAAGAAAAATGTATAAAATCTGCATAGTTAGTATGGTCTATACTAATCTGAGCTCCTTTCTCATTAAAGAGGGAGTAGAGTTCATAGTAAGAACCTGTTACCGGGTAACTAAATAATTCGTCAAAGTTATAAAACTCTGTTGGATTGTTAGCAGTGTTGTCTAGTCCTGCTGTAAAGTTTGGACCTTTTAGAAAGGGTACCTCAATCTTATCTTCAACTTCTTGAAGTTTAATATCAAATGCAGTGCTATCTGCTACAATTTCTAGTAGGTTACAGATATCTTTCTTACCGAACTTTTTAGGTAAAGGTTTTAGTAGTTTAACAATTACAGATTGCCCTTCCTTGTGTTCTACTAAGTCTATATTAATACCTGTACTGATATCATTGTTTCCTAATGATACCTTGAATTCAGAAAAATACGATTGATTTTCTAATTTAGATCTTACTTCAGCAACTGACTGTATTAATTCGTCATCGGTTAATTCTAAAGTAAGTAACTGTATTTCTGTTCTATCTCCTGATATGTTCTCAATAAAGAATCTAGGAGGTGTCTTTCTAAGGTGTAATAAGTCAGTAAAGAAATTATAGGTTAACCTTATGTCCCCATTTTGAAAGCCGTTAGCTATTGCATCCTTATGTGGTTCTAACTGTAGGTTAGTTGCTCCTTCTTTTCCTGCACCTGCTGATAAAGTAGATTGAGTACTACTTTTATAGTTAAGTTGTGATTTTAGTAATGTTCCTTCTGGTGTGTATATGTGAAGGTCTATAAAATCTTTATTTTCGTTAAAGGTATTATTGATTGAGAAAGGTCCAACAAGGATCGCATCCTTTTCTTCTAAGGATGTATTACCAATATCGGCTTTAGTTACTATGTAATTAACTTTCTCCACCAGTGTTTGCTGCTATAAGGTTTGCTATTTCTAATCTTTGATCTAATATTTCATTTTGAGAATCAAGTAACTGTTGTCTTAATTCTGCTATCTCATCTAAAAGAGGTTGGATGTCTTGTTCTATATCGTTTATTGAAATTAGGTCTCCACTTCTTAATGATAAGTACTCATGTGATTGTTCATCTCCTTGAACAGGAATTTCTAAGTAAAGTTCTTCGTAATCTTTAAAGAATTGTTCTACTGTTTTTTCTACAGCTTCAGCTACAGGTTTTTTAAAGCTACTAAAGCTTCTGTCGATAACTTTACCGTAGTCATCTTTCCCGTAAACTGTTTTTTTGATTTGTATATTCTTACCCATGTCTAACTACCTTAAATACGTTTCTTTGATCTATTACAATATCACTGCCACCAATAGAAGTTTTCAGAAGAAGTCTGTAGTATCTTTCAGGTTGCAAGCTGTCCATGTAAACGTCAAAATAGCTACTAGTATCATCAGCGCTTACTTTAGTGTAATTCTCGTCAAAGTCTATAATCATTTCATCGCTGTATTCATCTTTAATAGCCCAATATGTATCTTGAGGTAATTTATATTCAGTAAGATAGATTGAGCTTGTAGTGAAGGCTCTAGCAGGATATTTAGGTCTAGCAGAAATTCTAAATCTAGTTTTGTCTGAATCTATATACTTTTCTTTTTGGTTCTTTATACTTATGGTTGCAATATCAGTCGATAGCTCATTAAGTGAACTGTTGAAAGAAGAGTCATTCCATTTAAATTCCATGTATGGAGGGAATACTGTGTTAGTATCAACTCCAAAGTATTGTAACGTAATTGATGATGTTGTTTCAAACTCTAAATTATCTGCTAATTTTATCGCTTGTCCATTATTTTCTATTGATCCACTTGTTACAGCATCAACAAAAGAAGTTACATCTATGTCTAAATCGAGATTAGATTTCAAGTCAAAAGATTTAGAAGCGTCATAAGACCCTGTAATTAGATCTCCTCCTAAATTATTCCATTCGTTTGTGTCTCCAGAGTTTCTATATCTCCAGTTAACTCCTGTTCTATTGACAGGATTGTCTTCTAGTTTACCTGTTCCGTTATCCCAAGATGAAGAGATTGCATGAGCGTTTAGTGTATATTCTTTTGGAATTTCTGATGCATACGCTACATATAGATGGATAGAAGCAGAATAGGGGCCGGATACTTTTGTGCTAAGTGCACTGTTTATTTCTCGATCTTTAAACTTAAGTAGTATCCGGCTAGAGCGTCCTATTCCATCGTCATCAGGGTATGAACGAATTTCCAATATTTCGTCTAGGCCTGCATTTGCATACAAACCGGCAGTAGTTGGTTTAGACCAAATGGTCGTATCTTTTTCTGGAAAAATTCTATATACTGCCATATTATAATGTTGTTACTCTCCCTTCAATATCTTGATTAGGGAATTTAATTTCGAAGCAGCAAGGATCAAAAGAAGGATAAACAACATTATCTTTTGTTGCTCCTGTAATATCATATCCAAATTCTGAGTATTTCTTACCTGCTTTGTTTACTATACTTATATTCTTAACTGTTTGTACTCCTTTAACTCTATCTAATGTAGTATATAAATTTGATAAGTTAAGGGGTTGGTTAATTGTAAGTTTATCTCTTCCTAATGCTTCTTTAAGTTTTTCTGTACAATTTAATAGTACATCCTTAGATTGGTAATTAGGTAGTGCTACTATTTCAAATTGTAGTCCTATATTGATAACAAATGCATCTTTTATATCTACTGCATCAGTTAACATCATAAATTGAGATAAATATGTCTTAAGATTTTCTTTTAATGTTCTACTAGCAGTCACTAGTTGACCTTCATTGTTTAATGCTAATACGTAAAGAGAAAGTGCTAACCTATTATCACTTAATACTGTTTCATTACTTCTAGTTGAACTGTCTTGTGTTACGTATACTTTAGCTATACTTCCAAACATAGCAGGAAGAGATAAAGAGCGTACTGTATAATCTTGAAGTGTGACTGTTCTCTGTTGCTCAGCAAAGGATCTCATTGAGTTCTCTCTTATCTCCTGCACCGAATCGCCATCCCTACCACCTAATGCAGGACTAGGATTATTGAAGGTTAGAGACGCTACTTTAGAAGAATCTACTGCTGTTGTTCCTATAGCATCAATAGTTGTTATTGAATTAGCAGGTGCATTTGCTTCTATTCCTCCTCCAACAATGTAACGTATAGTTAATGTTGTATTTGAAGGAGCAAGTCCATAAGATTTAGAAAATAGAAAGTTAGATGGATCATAAGCAAAATCTAGACGATTCGTTCCTTGTCTAGTACCGTACCCTATTGATGTTGGATCAGGTAAAAATTCGTTATCATCTTCTGTACTTATACCGGCTCCGAACTGAACTTGTAAAACACCTTTAGAAGTAAATCTAGTAACAAACCTTCTTGCTACTTTTTTTAGTTTCATTAAGTTAGGTGCTTGAGCTTTTTCTACTCCTAAGTTTACTTCTGGTAAGAATATTGTATCTTGTCCTAAGAAAGGTACTTCGTACCATATATTACCATCGCTATCGGTTATATCAACTACTCCTATAATATCTGTATCAGTTATGTTTACTGTAGCAAATTTATTAGAAGTCGTAAATGCTTCAACTCTTGTTTTTATTTTACCAGAAAAAGCTTTTGCTTTCTTCTTTAGTAAAAATTCAGAAGGTTCATTATTAGTTAATGAAGCTACTGTTATGTCGGTAGGATCATAAGAACTAGAGAAATTAAAGTCTACTTTATCTTGAAGTAAAAAAACTTGATTACCTTGTGAAGTAGATTTTAATGTACTGTTTTCTGATACTGTTATAGCTTGATCGAAATTAGGTTTAAAATCTACTCCGATTGCATCTACTAGTTGAGTGACTTCTAGTTCTGCTTCTGCTACTGTTGTTACTTTTGGTTTATATCCCATCATATATGCTAATGCATATAAGTTTGCTGGGTTCTTAGCGTGTTGTAAGAAGGTTTCTTGTAGTTGGTTATCTTGGTAGAAAGAAAGAACATCTCCTACATATGATGCCATTTCAATAAACATCATTCCAGGTGAGGAAGGACCGAAGTCGTTATAAGCGTCAGGAAAATATGCTTTTGCATATTCAACTAACTGTGACTTAAAGTCGTCAAAGTTCCTATTAATGTATCTTATATCTCTAGTTTCTGCCATTATTGCTCTATATTAATTAACAGCTCATCTTTTATATTAGTATTAACTATCTCATATGATAAATAGAACTGAATTAAATTGTTATCTGGTTTTGCAGCAATTTGCATTTTAATAGCTTTCACATTAGGAAAGTAAGTTTCCAGTGCTGCTTCTACTAAACCATTGATTTCATCTTCAAGACCTGCGTTAATATTTTGAAATAATTTTTCTCTAAGAGTTGAACCAAATGAAGGGTTCATATATCTTTCTCCTTGATTAGTTAAAAAGAAGTTAATTAGGTTATTTTTTATAGAGTCTTTTGTCTGGTAGTTAGAAGTAAAAACAGATTTAGCTGAGAAAGGTAGTTGTATTCCAACTGCTTTCCTTGGCTGACGATCTATTGGGTTAATTTTTTTTACTTCAAATGCCATTATAGTCCTCTATGTTTGTCTTTTTTCATTGATGCGTCTAGTATACCTTTTGCTGATTTAACAAAATCTAGTTGAGATATATCCAAACCGGGTTGCTGACCATTACTAGTCATTCCCATAGTAGAAGCCATAGAAGAGGCGAGGTTAGGTGCTGCTGCTCCAGGAGTTCCCATAAGACCGCTATAGTCTTCTTTTGTCATTGCAGAGGCTGTTTGATTAATCATTTCCTCTAATGGTACTGTCCCTTGATTCATTTTCCCTGTTGACCAAGTTCTTCCCAAATCTTTCTGCTTAACGGGTTTATATTCGTTAAATTGTTTAAAAGATTCGGTTTGTGGAGTAGAAGCAATTTTAACTGCTTCATTCATTACTTCTTGTAACTCCTCCTTGACTGCTGCTCTTACTTCTTCACGTATAATTTTGCGTAGTTGATCGAGTTTCATATATATAAATAGTTAGGTTAAGAAAGTTGATTGTCTATTCTGAACTTTATTTCGTCTAATAGTACTTTTTTTGATGAACTAAACGAAGAAGGTCCTTTTATTTGTGTATTTCCATCTTTTATCCCTATAGCAAAATGCTTAGGGGCCAGTTTAGGAGAGGATGGGTCCTTAATTATCTTTAGTAAATACCCTTTGTAGAATAGTTCAGGGTCTTCTATTGCATCTGCTTCACTTGTTACTAAGTCTTTAGATAAATCTGTTAATGCTGTTTGTATCTCTTGTAAGGTTTCTAATGCTATATCTAAAGATTGGTTACTTGCTATGCTTAAATCTGTGTTTTCTTTAGAAAGGTTACTAGATAGAGAGGGTGCTGTTAATCTTGTAGAGAGTTCAGTAAGAGCACTGTCAAGTTCAGCAAGTGCTTGTGCTTTACCTGTAAGACCTCCACCCTTTAGTGATTCGACTGCTTTAAACTTTACATCAAATACAGGTAATCCGTTTTCATCTAAACCTTCTTGAGTCATAATAGCAAACTCTTTACCAGTAATTGGTTTGGTTTCACCATTTGGTAGTTTTATATTACCTGGAGGAACTAATCTATATGCATCTCCTGTGCTAATACCTTCTTTAATTGCCGAGTCTTTTAACTTAAGTACTGCACTTATATCCTTAGCTCCTTTTAAAGCTATGTCTATTCCTAGATCTTTACCTAGATCTAATTTTACTTGATCAGAAGCAGGTCTAGTATTTGATTTTTCTAGTACTTTAGAGCCTAAGGTAGAAGTAATAAATTCTCCGTCTTTATCTAATAGTTTAAGCTTCTTTGCTTGGTCTTTAGTTAGTTTAGATTTTAATATGTTTTCTATTTTACAAGCTTTGATCGGTGCTTCTAAGTCTTTTACCCTACCTGATATAAGAGCTACAGAATTAGAAACATTCTTTAAGCTAAAATCTATAGCGTCAGCTGTGATCTCCATTGCTGCAATAAACTCTTTTAAGAGGTTTAATGTATCAGCGTACTTAGTTGTAATGTTAACTGGAAGACCTGGAGGTCCTACTTGTACGTGAGGAAATGCTTGAGGTATAGGAAGTGAAAGAATGATCTTAACTGCTGCCTTTAATCCACCTATTGGTGCTTTTAAAGATTTTGGTATAGCAGCAAATGCTCCCATTGAACTAGTTAATGTACCTGTTAAGGCTCCTAATCCATTCATCTTACTATCTAGTTTTGCTAATTCAGCAGGACCGGGGCATCCTTTAGCACGCATCTTATTAGTTGCATTTGTTACTGATTTATTAGCTTTGGCAATAATCACACCATTAGCTTTACCAATAGCTGTTCCTATGGCTGCATGTATCTTGGGCGGTTTAAACTTTTCAAATGGCATACTACTCTGTAAATACTTTAATGGAGTCTAAATCATCGATGGCTTTCTTTATTTGACCTAAAGGTGAACCCATTGATGCTCCGTGTGATTTAATTTGTGTTAATCCTCCTGCTGAGGAACCTGCTGGTACTACTCCTGCTAGAGCTTTACCTAGTCTTTCTAATTCTGAAAGTAACTGTCTCATCCAGTCTTGGGTAGTAGCACCTAGAAGGACTGGTTCTCTTTCTCCGAATGCTTCTGTACCGAGGTATACCTTAGTCGCATCTAATGCTACATAATCTATTCCGTCGAAACTAATTGTTGAAGCGTTTCCTGCTACTGCTTCTGTTGCTGAAAATAGAATACTTTCTTCTTTCGCATTAAAGAACAATCTTCCAGAGTTAATTAATACCTGTGAACCTTGGTAGCTATCTGCTTTATCTGGTTCACTATCCCATGCATCTCTTTTTTCATTTGCCTGTGTTAGCAGTACTGTATGATCTTCTACTAAGTAGATAGAGGCTGGGTCATCATCAATATTCTCTACAACTGGGGTTGCTGGATCTGCAGATGCTTTTCCGTTACTGATAATGGTTATTGGTTTTTGTTCGTTTGTCTCAACAAACTTCTTTTCGTAATCTGTTCCTGTAAACCTTAACGATTGACCCTGTCTTCCTTCTACTATTACATCTCCTTGTGCAGGTTGTATTGGGGCTACATTTGCTTTATCTTCAAAATTATAACCTAAGTCAGGTTCACCTGGGTTTTGATATACGTCTGGGAATGCATTATGATGTGGGCTGTTCCATATACTAACTACTGTAGTATAGAAAAACCGTGTATGGTTAATTACACTATCATCTTTTTCTATTGATGGAGCAGTAGTAATTATTACTATCTCGTTAAGTAGAGGGTAGTTCTTAAAGTTAGTATTAATGGGGTATGCTATGTCTAGTAGCTTTGGGTCACTTTCATCTTGTTGTTGACCTATTACTCTAAACCTTATAGCACCAAGAGATTCTATTTCACCAAAGGTAGACCAATCTTCATGAGCGTCATCCAATATGATATCAACCACTCTAGCAGGAAATGACTCTGGTATAGAGTTAGCTGATGATGGTCTCTTGTTAACGTATGCTTCTAATCCTCCATTAAATGGCATCTGGTTCTTCTTTATCTTTTACTTCTTCGTTTAACTCCTCAGTATTCTCTAATAGAGCAGCTAATTCAGCAGGGTCAAACATATCTCCTGAATCTCCTTTAGCTTGTGCAGATTCAATTCGTTGTATAATTGCTGCCATTTTTATAAGTGCATCGTCATTCTTTACACCTATTTCCATATATTCTTTAATCATAGGAACGATGAGTGTGGCATCTCCTATGTTCTCTATGAGTGGTTTAAGTTCTCCTATGAGAGCTTTTACCTGTGCTTTGGTTTGAGATTGGTTATCATGTATCTCGCCGAAAAGGTCGGATAATGTCTTCTCACCAAATATAATTTTATCAAGTGCCATAAGTATATTTTTATATAAATATCTTATTAAACATTTATATCGAAATGTCCTAGGTCGTATTTAGCTTGAAACTTATCATAGAATAGGACTTTGAGGGTAGATATGACTTTAGTTAAATGAGGAGTCTCACAATCTGTCATTTCTCTTATGTAGATATAAAGTGCTTTCTTCTTAAAGATGTCTATATCGTTTCTAGTCTTAAATATAGTAAGAACAGCATCAGCGATCTTCTTTTCTGTATCTTTTGTAAAGTGTATATCTATATCCTTATACATTTCGGCTACCCATACATCTATAAAGTTACTTAAAAGTATCTCATACCCTTCTTTTCTTCCGTCTCCTGGGTTATAGGACTCTTCCATATCATCGAAAGATCCTACTTGTTTGAGTTTTTTGTAGTTTTTATTTGTGTAGTTAATTAACCATCGTTTAACAATAGTGCCAAAGTAAGAGTATGCCTTTGCTCCGTTGGTAGGATCAAATTTAGATATCTTTTCTTCTAGTAGAACAGAAACAATCTCATGTTTTAAGTCTTCAATCGCTTCTACATCGGTATAGTAGAACTTAAACGTATGTATAATGTTTTCCGCTAGTTTATAAAACGGAATATATATATGCTCTGTAAATATTTTATTTCTGTAGTCAACATCTGTTGATGTATTGTACTTAACTATATACTCTTCTGTCTCCTTAGTAAAGTAATTAGCTTTGCTTTTCTTTCTTGCCATAATTATCTGGAAGTATGTACCTGTCTAGTTCTTTTTGTACTAGTTTCATTTGTTCAAAAAAATAACCAACCTCATCGTCGCTTTGAAATACCCCCTTTTCGTCAAGATTCTGCAAGTGCTTTTGTGATTCACCTATAACAGTCGATATATTTTGTAAATAACCTGCTTGGTCTTCGGTAATATCTTCATATTTTTCTAACTTAACCAATAAGTTTCTAACAAGATACGATAAAATAGTCACAATGGCAACTAAAATTCCGGAAATTATATATAGAGTTGTAGGATGAAAATTCATATTATATGTTTTTTAGTAGATTAGATAATCCTTCTGATGCTTTTACTGGACGACCTGTCGAAGCTGCTGTCTTTTTAACCTTAGGAGTAGAATTTCCTCCTGCTGCTTTCCAAATATCGTATTCAACCTTAGAAGCTAAGAAGTCTGCTGTATGTAGAATAGAAATTATAGATGTTTTCTGCCTAGATGATTCCATATTACTGAAGAAATACGATTCATTTGCTTTATCAAACACTCCATCATGGCATCTGATAGCTAAAAACTCTTTCTGATCTACTTTTATACCGAATTTCTGAAGTATGAATAAAGATCTATCTGGTATAAGCATAAAATCTAAGTCTGGATTGTAAGTATACATCTCTGATAGTTTATCTTGCCTCCATTTATCAGTCTGAGGTATATAGTTTGGAGAGTCTCCATCACCCATCTTACCTAAATCATGGAAGAGTGCTGCAAAAACTAATTGCTCATCGGTGAAATCAATCATACCGCCCATCTCTTGATAAGTATTCTTCTGTTTAATAGCAAATTGAACAACTCTATTAACATGGTCTACGTATCCACCAGCAAAAGCATTATGATACCAAGCTCTACCACTAGCAGGAGCCATAACATAATTATCTTCCATATGTTTAATCATCTCCTTAACTTGATCCTTTCGATCTGTTATGTAGTGATCAATAATTTTGTGGTGTTTAACGTAATTGTTTTGAATTTGTTCTGCATTTAACATAGATAACCGTTTAAAAATTTATTATTATTAATATTATTATTATAAATTATATAATAGTATTTAATATATTATATTTAATTATTTATATATATATTCTTTATTATATCTTATTAACATATATCGAAGATATTAAAAAAAATTCGGAAAGGCAACTATTCTATAATAAATTTTTGAATAAAGTCATCTTTCACTAAAGTTTCACTTCCTAAATCCCATTTTATCTTCATATAAATCGATATTGTATCGCCAATCATCGTAGGAGGAAATGGACCAACAACACGTCTAGTAGTAAATCTACCTACTTCATCATCGGAAAAATATATATTAGTACTTTGAACTACTGGAACTACATATCCTTCGAATTGATCTAGTGTTATGATCGTATCTCTAACGGGTATAGGGTATCCACCCCATGTTTCTAAGCCTTGCCACGGATTGTATAGGTTGATAGTTACATTGAGGGAGTCACTAAGAATAAAATATGAATCGGTATCGAATTGTGCTTGTACAACTGACTCACCATTATACTTAAACTCATCTGCTGTCCTATCTGCTTCTACATCTATAGTAAAATATGGCCAATACTCACTAGTCCAATCCAATTCGGTGTGTATATACCCATTTTCATCAGCATTAGTAGGAGATAAAACATTATAATCACAATATCCTGTCTCACAAGGCAAGTTGAATTGCTCTTTCTCGCAAGAAGTGAGGGCGTATAGGAGAATAAGCGAAGCCGCCGCGCGAAACGCGCGCAAGTTGCACCGCGATTTAGTTATGTATAACATATGGCTTACCAATTTCATCTATTAAGTGTTTAGCTTCTTCGATATTAATATTAAAAAATTCTTTTCTATTACTTACTCGTACATCGTCTAATGCTTCATGTACTAATTGCTCTACTTCGTAACCATTTACACAAGGTAAGGCATACTCTACAACGAAATCTGTCGGGATACCCGTTGCTCTGTTTATTTCCTTTACTCTCCCGTCCGGGTCCCCATTAGTATAGCCTATCTTTACCATACCGGGCATTGAAGTATTAGAGAGTACATATACCCATTGAGCGTTTGGTACGTTAGTAGGTATCTGATATGTACGCTTCTTATCACTATAGTACGTAACGGACTCCCATCCTTCAGATGCTTGCTGAGGATTAGTAGATGGTGTTATCGTAAAGTATTTAGCATTGTCTAGGTCGTTAGTGATTTTGATTAGACCTTCAGCTTCTTCTATTGTTATTCTTTCTAATCCCATTACGCTATAGATTTTAAGTTAGTATTCTTCTCCATATGACTAGCCACCCATCCATACTTCTCTATACTATCCTCATAGAAGCTATCATCGCCATACATAAAGTAAGCATCAGCTTGATCTAACCATCTTAATGCCGTTTCTTTATCGCCAGCACCTACTGATACCACATCCTCTATAGCTTTATTAACATACTCCTTCTCTTCCTCTACCTGCTTAGAGTTAATCTCCATTAGATCAGTAACGAATTGAGCTAAGTCTAGGTAAGACCAGTTTTGAAAGTTATACCCTCTAGGTCTAAAACCATGAACATCTTTGAATAGATCCGAAACCCACATAAGGGTATCTTCGAATTCTTCGTTAGTGTTAATTGTGTGAATGTTTGAATTTGAATTTGCCATAACCTTTATTTTTTTATCTTATACTTAAAGATACGAATAAATAAGTTCCTAGGCAACTATCTTAGTAACTCTTTTTCAATTATTTCATGAGAAAGTAAGTCTATATAAGTTTTTATTATAGCACACTTTTCATACATCTCCTTAGATTCGAAAAAGTATATAAGATCATTTAGTACGGTCATAACAGTTTTGCTATCATAGGAATCTCCTATAGTATAAACAGTTTCAAATTTAGTAGCATCTATTCTATCTAGATACCCTACTAACTTAGACATATACTTAACTCTGATAACGTCTCTTACTCTTTCATATTGTTCCTTATAAGACCTTTTGTACATTATGTCCATTAGATGCCAATTCTCCATTCCTCTTATTACCATTCCCATAAGTACATACGGATTATTCATAACTCCCGTTATCTTATGTTCTTGGTAGATCTCTTCATCTCCTTGCTCGAAGATAGAGAATAAAGTTTCCTTATCTAGTGGTTGCATATGTTTATAAATACAAGTTATAACCCGTAGAAAAATAAATAATAAATTTATGGTTTAAAGTTGTTTCTTAATACTAAAGTTCTTATATTGATATATGAGTAGGTTAGAAGATCTTTTATTTGAAGCAGAAAAGTTGGGAGTTCGTAGGGAAGTTCTCGATAAAGTTGGTGAAATAAGGAGAATCAAACCGAAAATGAAGATAAACGACGTATATGATAGGGCTTATGCGGAAGTAATGCTTGAAAAACAAAAAAACAGTGAAAAAATTTAACTGGACAGCGTTGATCTCTTATATAGTGATAGGAATAGTCACTTATTATATCTGGTCTGCGATATTTAACTGGTTATTGTGAATTTAGAAACATGGCAAAGGTATTGTATAGGGCAAAACCTTATGGATTGTGAATTTACTGTGTTATACAAGCAATATAACGATGGATGTGGTGCATTATTTTGGGATGCCGTGTATAATCACGAAGATTTCCTTGATCAACACCGAGATTGTCGGAGTATTTTAGAGATTTGTTCGGGACCGGGCTTTATAGGTTGGGGAATCGCGCATGCTCTAGGAATAAAAGAGATACATTTTGGAGATATCCATGAACCGGTCAATATAGACTTAGCTAAGACTGCTAAATTTAATAATGTTGACTATAATTTCCATCTAAGTGATGGATTTAAGAGTTATAATGGTCCAAAAGTGGATTTAATAATGGTAAGTCCGCCGTTTTTTACTAAGATTGAAGAGTTTGAACAGTTTCAATTGAATGAAGCAACCTTACTCACACAAGATCAAGTAGAAAACCATAAGAGAAGATGGCTAGATTTAGATATGAACTTACATAAAAACGTTCTAAATAACTTTAGTAAGTATCTAACCGAGAAAGGACGTATAGTAGTATTAGCTGATAAAAAGCATATAGATAAAGATATGTTAGATGCTGAAGCTAAGAATTATTCCTATTATACACATAAGGAGTTCGATGTTAAAGAGAAACCACATTGGCAAAGCTATATCAGAACATACTATATATGAAAGGTACAGAGATAATAGAGAGGTTAAAAGAGATAAGAGAAGAGACATCTAATGTAAACTTACCTAATGCTATACAAAAGATAGATTACCTGATAGATGATATATACATGTACAAGCAACATTCATTATAATGGAATATAAGGTATATAAGAATTTCGTACCAAATGATCTATGTGATGAGATTGTATCTAAATATAAGAACGAAGGATATGAAGATATTAGAGGGGAATGGGATACATATCCATATACCTTAAACAAAGGCCCCCTATATACGAAAATTTTGGAATTTTTTTCTCCCCTAGTTCCCTGGAAATTCAACGAAAGGTGGATGAATATAAATGAATACAATATTGGAGAAGGATTAGCCCACCATAGAGACGCTAAAGCTAGCAACTATACTATAATCTCAGCACTCAATGATGGTTATACAGGAGGAAGATTCGTTATAGAGAAGAAGACATATATAGAGTTAGATAAAGGAGATACTATAGTGTTAAATGGCGGTAAGATATTACACGGTGTAGAGAAAGTCTCTAATGGCTCGCGAATAGCTTTAAACCTATGGACAGTACCACAAGGTAATAACTCACTATTATAACAATATATAAATATATATTACCTATACCCATAAAAATCATAAGAAATATGCAACTTAGTATGGCGCAGCCATGCCTATAGCGTACCTATAAGGGAACTATACCGTCAGTGTTATGGCAAGGTTAGGGCACCATGCTATCTATCTTCCGGAAGGTTTACCGTCCCAAGGTATAAACATAAGGAGAGTTAGGACCGAAGTCATAGCAAAGGCCTCTAGTGGGTAGTTGAGCATTAGACCTAAGCCTCTTACTCCTATCCAGATAATGCCATGTATGGCTAGTACGCCTAGGCTAAGTACCAATAGGGTCAGTACTGTAGTGCCGGTATATCTAATTAACTTGTCCATATCTATCTCTCTTTATATATACAATATACGAATAATACTTCAGGGTACCAACTTATTCATTAACTATCTCCATCTTATATAATGGGAAGGTATAGGTAGTCTTCTGAGACATCATGTCAAAGGTATAAGTCTTAACCGTAGTAGGGCCGATACTCTCTACATTCATACCACTAAAGCTACTCCAGATGCTATAGGACATCTCTCCTTCTTTACTGGCATAGGCATGTATTGTATATACATTAGCCTTACCCTGGTATCCTATACCGTAGGTAACCTTCATTCTCTCTTCATCCTTCATGGATGATATAGCCTTCAATACCTTCTTACTTGCTGATCTCTTCTCTGAATATGTCATAACCTTTTTATCTTATACCTTAAGATACGAAATTATATGGTAGGATCCAACTAATCACCCAACTATCTCTTCATAAGTACAATATGGCAGAAAGGCAACTAATCTCCATATTATTTGTCTATATAGAGAAAAAAAGAATAGAGGGAGGTACGAGCCTGATGTATCATATCTAATTTCCATACACCACCTATGTTTCTTTCTATACAACCTATATGTTTATATACCTATATCTCTATATGAATATATACACTAGCTATTATTAATAGGCTTCATTGGATAATAGGTCATTCTACGTAGGATCTACATATCATAGCCTTAGTCTCTCCTTATATCTCTTGATTAGAATATCTATGTATAGCCTCAGCCGTACACTACCTTAGACACTATTACTCCATATATGACGAGACACTTCTAAGACCGGAATAACTACAACGGTTGGTAGTTTGGATGGTGGTATCATTTGAGACATTCGTCGAAAATGCGCGTGGCGACCTTCGGTCGAGAGAGAGACGACCCCCCTCACTCTCCCTCAAGCGTTCCATATCAAAGCCCCACCCCTCTAAATCCTCTACTATAGACGCTTCAATGTCTTTTTGTATTCTACAATCTTCTATATGTTCTTCTTCGAACTCATACATTATTCCACTTGTACACATAACTTATTTATTTTAATTTAGTATTATTTTATTAGTCTCTATTGATGTTCTTCTTATATAGTCCTCTACAAAGCCTTCTTCTACCTTATATGGTCTCCATAGTCCTATTGTTAAAGGCTTATACTCATATTCTTTAAACTTTGTAAACTCCATATTAATCCTCTACTTGATTAACTTGATTAAATCCTTAAACACATACTCTTCCTTTATTTCATCATATGCGAATACATTTGCTTTAAAGTCCTCATACGATAGTCCTCCATAGTCCTTCTGGAATACCTCCCATGCTCTGCTATAGTCTAACTTCTTAGGCTCATCCATCCAATCCCATTCTCTTCCGCTATTGATCATATCTTATGCTTCCTCTTATACTTCTCTTCAAAGTCACTACCCTGTCCTATATCTACTATCACAGCATTCTCTGGTAGTACTTTACTCTTAGGAGCTATTATCTGATCTACGACCTTAATGTTCTTAAATACCTTTATGTACTTCTTTATACCTGCTCCTTTAGTATACACTACTGCTATAGGAATTATATTCTGGCTCATTTCTATAATGTTTATATGATTTATATTGATCGTAGTCTTCTTGATTGACCTTATACCCCCAATGCAATAATGATTGTTGAATGCGCGGGCTTGCTTCCCAACTGCCTGTCTCTTCTATTCTAGTATAGATTCTATTACGCCATCTACCTTTCTCTCCACAGAAGTCCTGCCAGCGTCTTATCTGTCTGTTATCATCCTCACCTCTTATACCCATACTGAACTTACAATACCATTCAAACCATCCATAAGGATCTCTCTCATGCATCCATTTCATACGCTTCCAGTACTCATAATCCATTCCAGATCTAATCTTAAACTTATTAAGCCTAGGTTTATATGTCTCTCCTAAGTATAAGCTTGTATCTAAGCCATCGAAATGATGATCGAATAACTCTTGATACTCGAAGTTAGTATACTCTTCTATCGGTAGGCCGAAGTAACAGCCTCCAAATGCTCCTGCTTCTACTATCTCTCTAGGAGTCAGTATAGGGTAAAATGCTAATGAACTCATATTAATGTCTGATTATAGTTTAATGCCTTCTCAATATCGAATGCTTCAACAACGTGACCTTCTTCATATTCATCATAAAGGTCTATAAACATTCTACTTACTCTCTTCATTATGCTTACTGGATAATGAGTTAAATCTCTTGCAGGTTGATCTCCATACTTAATAAAGTCTACTGCTTGCTTCATAGTCTCTGCTCCATTCCATAGATTATTATACTCCTTTAGAATATAATCAGTATCTGTCTCTTCTATATTTCTTATGTTAGAGTGGTAATAAGGAATGTTTAACTTACTACATTCATACCTGATAAGGTTTAGATATTTCATATAGTTATATTCTCTAGCACCTTCTGTGAGGTAGTTATTCCAAACGTAATCTTGACCATAGAAGTCTTTCATCTCTTTCTCAGCATTCCATACTAACCAGGTAGAATGAGTATTATGCGTCCTATAGCCATACCTGTAATAAGGAGGTTGTAGATGGAATACGTTTACTACATTTAATCTTCTAACGTACTGAAGTAGTCTCACATATGAAGCTTCTATATCTCCTCCAGGTATTCCTAGATTAACTTCTATATTACCAGTGTACTTAGACATTTGGTAAGGCCAGGTATTCTCTTTATAATGTCCAGTACCGAATGTATGTGAACATCCTAAGTATAGGTCAACAGGTTGATCTCCTATCTCTTCTATATCGTAGTCACATCTTAGCACCTGCTTATTAATCTTATACTCTATTGGCTTATCTATATACTGCTCAAGATACTTTCTCCTTACATCTGACATAAGGTTCTTCTCAAACGTTTCAGGATCATCTAATCCACACCATTCGTATACTCCAGGGCTTTTCTCTAAGCTTGGATTGACTGGAATGCCGATCTTTGTTCCGTATATAAATTTCTTTAACTCTTTAACCAATTGATTATAATATTTAATGCGATTAATATATTCGTTATTACTGCTTGAGCAACTATAATGGTTCTAAACCTAGCTACTGCATCTGCCTCTCTCTTTGTAGAGCCTACCTTCTCTCCTAAAGCCCTTGCCCAAAGACGCCACATACAAGTGTAATTATAATTCCTACTACTAAAGCAACAAGTACTATACCCATTACTTTATAGTTACCTTCTGTTTGGCGTCTAGTCCGTCCTTGATTGATAATCTCCTTACCTTCGTTATACCAGTGATTGTTCATTAGATTTTATCTTTTAGTTCATACTTCTTTAAATACTGTAGTGATAATAGTTTAGCATATAACTCCTGCTGTAAACTATCTGCTGAGTAAGTATCTGTAAGTGGATGATACGTACTATTCTGCTTAAACCATAGCGCTGTATACTTTTTAGCACTCCGGAATTGCAAGAAGGAATCACATGATGCAATTACCTTCTTTGCTTTCTTATACGTTTGAAATATATTATTCATATTAAAATAAGCTTAGTTGAGTTACAGCGTTCTTTTCGGTAAACTTATAAGCAGCCATTACCTTACGAGTAGGTTCGAACTTATTATTATTCCAATCGAATAACTCTCCGTCCTTAACACACAGTGCATGCTTAGCTACCATTACCATATAGGTACCTTTAGGATGAGACTTCATAAAGCTCTTAAGCGTCTTCTGTCTCCAGATCTCTTCTCCTTTAAGTTTATACAAGTTCTTTACTTCATGCTTCTTAAGTCCATAGACGTCAAAGTCTTTAGTACCTAATTTAAGACCATCGTCTTGAGCTTTTAAGAATAAGTTAGTCATTAGAAGGTTATTAGTTCCCTTCTTATTTTCTCTACCCATCTCTTCTTTACAGAAAGTATGAGCAGTTCTATAACTAACACCAGTAGCAGAAGCTAATGATCGTACAACGCAGTCGTTCTTTTCTGCCTTAGCAAGTGAACAATCTGTCTTTGAATAATTTGAATTTACTGATAAATACATAACCTTTATTGTTTTTAATTATACTTAAATATACGAATAATTAAGTTCCTAGGCAACTATTTGACTAGATACTTCCTTAATATGTTTACACCTTCCATGGCCGATATACCCCATACAGTCACAGCTTAAATTACCTTTAGCATTATGTCGTACAGTATACTCCTTATCAGAAGAACCAGACTTGAAAGACCATCTCTTCTCTTCTACAAATAACTCTTCGAAAGGATTCTTTTCTACCATAATATCGTTTACTGTTGTTTTAGGATGAACCTCTATCCATGATGGAGTATGATAGGTCTTACCATTAATATTCAAAATACCTCCTTTGCCTACATTGCTATAAGGTACTTTGTACGCATGTCTCTTAACCCATAGGTTACTTGGAGGATTGCTTACTGAAAGTGCTCCTTCAGAATATACAATCTCTCCGTTTACATTCCATAACGCCATATTATTCAGCTACGTAAGTACCCATCCAACCAATTCTATTAGGAGTACTAAGGTTAAACATTCTCATTGACATATCTCCTCCTCTTCGGTTCTTACTGAAGAAGAAAGTTCTATCACCTTCTTTAGTCCATTTCATATGAGCCATTCCAGTCATCATATGCTTGAATCTATTACTACCAGCAAACTCTCCGCCTTTAGTAACTTGTTGAATAACTAAGAATGCAGTATTTACTTTATCCTTATTCTCTCCCATATTATGCTTTTCGAATAAGTTAAGCAATTCAGTCTCAGCTTTCTTAGAAGACATCCATCCTTTCGTAGTATCAACAACAGCATTTTGAATCTCTGCCATTGAATCGATAAGTACTGAATCCCATCCTTCTGATAGAATAGACTTAACAACATCTAAAGCATTCTCCTCGCAGTAGTCTCCCATAAACAAAATAGGAAGCTGTCCAAACTTAGGGTAACGTTTTACATATCCAACCATATCAATCTGATTCATCTCACCAGAGATAAACAAAACCTTTTGACCTTTAGCTTGTAAGTCAGCAAGCATATCAAGCATTACTGTAGTCTTACCAATACCAGGATCACCTACGATAGCATAGTTAGTACCTTTCATTAGTCCTCCTTCAGAAGAGAAATGAGAGTCAATAACTCTACCAGACTTCATAGGACGGAACAATTGTGGATCAAAAGATAGATCCGACATTTTTACTGTTTGTAAATTCATAACCTTTGTATTCATATATATAACCTTTTTATCTTATACCTTAAGATACGAATAATTAAGTTACTAGGCAAGCTTTTACCTAGTTATTTCCGGACCTTATGTAAATTACTTCCCCATCCAGTTCTTCTATCCATAGCTGATATCTCTTTAGCCACATTAGGATCTTTAATAACCTCTGTCTCACAGTAGGTAGTCTTTCCGGAAATAATATTCCTTACATACCAAGCACTAGTAGTTGAACACTTTACACACGTCTTAGTATCTGGTAATGCTTTTATCCTTAACGGATTTATCTCCTTGGTACATTTACAACAGTTCATATTAAAATGGTAAGGGTTCGTCTTTAACTTTAGCAACAGGTTCTGAGATATCTTCTAGCTTTCTATAGCTCATAGAGGCAAAAGGCTGCTCTCCTATCTCAGTAACATTAGGTCTTCGATCATGTTTATCGAATGCACCTTTAAGTTTATGAGCTCTTTTACGAGCCATATAATCATTCTCTGCATAGACATACATGTCCATCGTAACTACATAACGTTTTTTATCTTTCATAACCTTTATTATTTATACGTAAATATAAGAAAAATAACGCAGGGAGGCAACTCCTCCCCAAGTTATTAATAGAATTTATTCTTGGTCGGTTAGATTTTTATTGTAGACCAAGTTAAAAATATCGTCGGCGAATTCGGGTGTAATCGAA
>UPTN01000126.1_pt1 | contig 42699 bp, 36 predicted proteins | sample 2160111 | NCBI WGS metagenome assembly UPTN01 (sample SAMN06265058, study PRJEB28932) | marine metagenome | isolation source: Columbia River Estuary | place: USA:Columbia River Estuary, USA | collected 2014-05-05
TTTAATACTTCAACTATGAAGCAGACGATGCCACTCATGAACCAGTAAGAGACAACAGCCAATTGGATTAAAAGATGGAGAAACCATAGTTCACAGCTATTTCTGACTCTGAGCAATCTGATGAACCAGTAGCTGAAATTAGTGGGATACGTTTATCAGCGCTCATTTGAACTAAGGTAAAACCCATACCGCAACCGAAGGCCGCCACGTTTAAATGCCGCCCAACCGGCACTTCAACAAGCACCTGTTTACGTACAAGATTTAAGCCCGGCGCCTGTAAAGAGCCTGTGGTTAACCCGATGGTCAACACTCCCTGAGATTGGCGGTGTTAAGGCTGATAAATGACATAAACCTTGCGGGTCGTCTCCAGCACATCCCACTCACCTTCAAAACCCGCCGGAATTAAAAACTCGCAACCGGGCTCGAGTTGTTTTTCAACACCCGTGCTATCGCGCAGTATCGACCGACCGGATAGAATACGGCAATACTCATTTTCCGTATAACTGATTTTCCAGCAACCCGGCTCAGCTTCCCAAATACCTGAAAAACATTGCTCGTCGTCCGAAGTGAATACATTCCACGTACGTTGAACGGGCTGCCCCCGTACGCACTTTTCAAGCGCTGTCAGCGACTCTTCGCGGTCGCTGTCGTTCAGGTCAAAAGTTACCAGGCTGTCTATTCCGATATTTTTCATTTTTAAGCTCCTCAACACCTTTTGGAAGCAGAGTATAAACCATCACATCACCACCATTTCAGCCGCTGTCTCCGGCCGCTTTGCCTCCGTCCCTTCGTGTCTGTGTGTCGCGCGTTAAAACGGTGACTGTGAACATCTATTCGATAATACTAGAAATATCATTGACAATAATTTTTAAACAGTCTATTTTGTACGCATGAAACTAGAAAAAGCAGCAAAGCAACTCGAGGCACTCGGCAACCCTACCCGACTGGCCATCTACCGGGGGCTGATCCAGGCCGGGCATAACGGCAGTCCGGTGGGAGAAATTCGTGATCTGGTTGATATACCCGCGTCAACGCTTTCACACCATATCTCAAAGCTGGTACAGGCCGGACTGGTTACCCAGGATCGTGTCAGCCGTAACCTGATCTGCAAAGCCGATTTTAATAACATGGAAACGTTGATGACTTTTCTGGTTCACAACTGTTGCTCCAAAGATTCCTGTATACGCACCGACTGAATCGTTTTTTTATCACTTTATTACGACTATTCTAGAACAAAGGTATTATCAATGAATACAATTACAAACATGAACATTTCCACCGCCGAGAAATTTCTGTTTATTATGGACCCGCCCGAAACTCTGAACATGGAAACAGAAACCTCCCTACTACTGATGGAAGAGTTACTAAACCGGGAAAAAATCGTTTATTGGCTTCAGGCTGAAAACCTGTCACTGGCCAGCGGACAGCCTGTCGGTATGGTGTGCAAGGTATCCGCAGTTAATCCACTCGTACTGGCGAAACCTGTTTTGCAAAACCTCAATACGTTCGACGCGGTACTGCTGCGAACAGACCCGCCTGTCGATACGAAATTTCTGCAGCTAACCCTGCTGCTTGATCACCTTGACACAAACGTCATGCAATTCAATTCTGTCCAGGCACTGAGAGACTTCAATGAAAAGATGCTGCCCCTGCGCTGGCCCGAATTTACCCCACCAACCCTGATCAGCATGAGTGCGCACCAGATTGCAAACTTTGTTGTTGAGCACCGACACGTGGTGCTCAAGCCACTGAATGACTGCTCCGGACGCGGCATATCCAAAATTGAATGGAGTGAAAATGAGAAATTTCACGACGCAATCAGGCAGGCTTTGACCGACGCGCATGGCCGCCTGAGGTTTGTGGTTGCACAGCGTTATCTACCAGGCGTACAACGCGGTGATAAACGGGTATTTCTGGTCAACGGCAAACCCGTGGGAATGGTTAATCGACTGCCCGAAGAAGGCAGTTATCTCGCCAATATTCACCAGGGTGCAACCTGCGAAGCTACGCGCCTTTCAACTCGCGAAAGGCGCATCATCAAAACCATTGCCCCCTTTCTGGTTGAACAAGGGATTTTTCTCGCCGGCGCTGATTTTATCGATGGTTACCTCACCGAACTTAACATCACCAGCCCATCTGCCGTACGGCAAATCAATGCGGTGAGCGGCGGACAGGTGCAAGTGCAAATAGTGGACGCCATGCTGGCATCTATGCATGTCAACCCGCGTTGCTGTCAGGTGAACAAGGTTGCCGCATGATCACAGAAATCCGCTGCATAGAACGGCACTGGTGTGTTGATCGCAGATTGCGCCCAAACCACCACCACACCCGATAAACCGCTTCTATCGCAAATGTTTTGGCACATGAAATGCAATTGTCTTATGCTCCACGTGAAAAAATAATAACCAATAAAAGAGGTGTGTGATGACCGAGAACCTGAAAGGACGTTTTTTCGAAGATTACGTCATCAATGAAACCCAGAAAGTGGGAATCGTGACTATGAATGAGGCCGAAATTATCGACTTTGCAACCCAGTACGACCCACAGGAATTTCACCTTGATCCTGCAAAAGCGGCCCTGGGACCATTTGGCGGATTGATCGCCAGCGGCTGGCATACAGCCGCAAAAATCATGCGGTTGCTGGTCGACAGTTACCTTAGTGCCTCCAGTCTTGGCTCGCCCGGAATTGACGAACTGCGCTGGCTGGTCCCGGTGCGCCCGGGTGATGTATTAACCGTGTATTCGACAGTTACCGCCGCGCGCCAATCCAGGAGCAAGCCCGACCGCGGCCTATTACATACCAGTATGGAAGCGTTCAACCAGGATGGACAAAAAGTCATAACGATGAAGTCAATGTCGATGGTCTTCTGCCGTGACACAGAAACCACGGCGTAAACTGGCAACCTGCAAGCACGATTGATTCAAGCAGTAAAAAATTAAGAAAAAAAACCAAATACGTGATCGCAGACCCGAACGGGCCTGCGATCACTGGTTAAGTATTACAGACAGAAACTCTTGTCATAAATACAATACAGATCAACCGGAATGGCATAGTTGTGAATAAACTCAATCGAACGAAGCGCATCAGCCGCAGCACCAACGAAGTTGTCAATATTCGTTTCAGGGGGATTCTGAGGATAGACAATTCTCACAAAATCCATAATATCGGTGTTATTGGTCAGTGACCACATACCGGGAGTAAATTCCAAAATCAAATCTGCTTTGGCATTGTCCCTGTAGTCACGGACATATTCCGATTTTTTGAAGTCTACAAACCTTTCCATGATATTGGGGAAAAGTTCCCAATTATCCGGCAGGTTTTTTTCACTGGTTTTCACTGTTTCCAGCTTGCAATTTGAGTCATACAGTGGATCTACAAGATCTTCACCTTCAACAGGATCTGTTGGTGGTGCCTTGTCATTCCAGCAGTTCAAATACTGGGCTGTCAGGATGTCACGTGTTGCAGCCGTTGCTTCTGTCTTCTGGGTGATCTTGAGAAAGCGATTCAGATACTGAACCAAATCAACGGTAATCTTGCCGGTCTTGTTCGCCGCTGCACCAAGAAATACTGAGCTGCTCATAAAGTCAGCATTATCGAGCTTTTCAGCGCCGGCGCAATTGAAAACAAACCCATCTCGTACGCCGTTATCGTTACTATCAGTGAAGTCTTCCGCGGAATCCCAAACGCCATTATCATTGAGATCGGTAAAAGGCTCCGGACGCGGGTGTACAGGATTAAACTCGCCATCCTTGTTGATATCCATATAGGGTTCAGCAGGATTCCAGATACCATCACCGTTGGCATCCGTGAATTTTTCAGCTCGGCCGTAAATCCAGCAGTCATCAACACTATTATTAGGCAGCAGATTGCGTAATGGTGAGTCTTCATCGCCAAATTTTGCCCAGTCATCCTGATCCAGCGCAGGGTGGAACTGCGTTGGCAGTTTAGGGTCGCCATGCGCCCATGTATTAACTTCATATGGATCGGTCGCGATATGACCGTATTTCATCAACCGCACATAAAGCGCCATGCTTTCCATGGGTGAGTCGACTGTGGCCCAGGAGCAATCGCCATTTTCAACACAATCGAAACCCATCATCAGGCGACCGGTTGGATCCAGCTTTAGCTGGTCGGCTGCCTTGATGTTTGAAATAACCTCATCAAGGTGCATGCGGCTGTTACGCTCTTTGGTTCGACCACCATTCAAACGGCCGAAATAATTTACTTCCTGAACAAAGTCGGCATAATCAGGGTCGATGTCACAGGAATACGGCAGGAATGGAATCTCCTTGGTAACACCGTCTTCCTCATAAATTGCAATTGGGCAATAACCCCAACCGTACCCTTGTACTTCTGCGGGAAGCTCAACCCAGCGTTGTGCAAACACAGGCTGTCCGGTGTCGAGGTTGCGTTTGATGTGAATCAGATCACCGAATACATCACCACAGCCACCGCCACCGCCACCGCCGCTTTCACCACCGCCTTCGTGGCCCTGGCCGAACGCGGACACAGGCAAGAATAATAATGCCCCTGTTAACAATAAAACAGTCCAGACAACGCAGGTTAATGGGATCTTTCTCTGCGTACTCAACCCATCGGTCCCTGGCTTCGCGCCATTGGGTGTCCGGCAGGAAACTCGATCAATAGAAACTTTAGTCTTCATCGTTTTTTCCTCGTATCACCACTTAAGATAATTAGCCGTATTACCATCCGCAGCATGGTCTATATCGGTCTGCTTCCGGGAAACCATGGAAGTGCGCCGCTTCATGCGCGTTGGCAACGCTCATACCTTATGAAAACGATGGTTACTGGTCGCTTAAGTCAAATTTAAGGTGTGATTAAGGGTGTGTTTGTAACAATCGAGCCAGATTAGTAAACACCGGCAAAGTCAAAAAAAGGTTAGTCGGTTTTTTATTTCACCAGCCTGTAACTTTGAACAGGCAACCCAAGGACATCGATTGCGGTAGAAGAAATCCAACGAGACTCGCACGGCCCCCCATACCCGTGGTATTCAGTCTCCTCGCAGTCAGCAACTGGCAACAGCCGGAATGCTGGCGACGGCCGGGCGCCGCACCCCACAGTGCGGCGCCTTTTTTCATATGAAACTGCGCATGTTTCAGTTCTTTAAAGTCGACTTTAGTCGATGACAGAACTTATTCTGTTATTGATTGACTTAGGTCACAATTCATTCACTTAAAAGCCAATTTATTCCGCTTATTTGCTAGGATTCGGCAGCGTGCGCAGAACACGAAGCTAATGTAGAGAAATTGTGTATCCGCCATGGACCCCACGCCAGGATTTAAACAAGGATGGACTCGCTCTCATGCTGTTGTTTTCGCAGTATGTGACTTCGCTTAAATATGGATATTGGAAAAAAAATGAATAAATTTACACCTTTATACGTTGCACTATTGGGGGTGGGTATTTTAACCGCGCCTGCCGTGGCCGTGGCGTCTATCGAGTTTGACCAGGATGTGACACCGGATATTTTATTTGGCTCAGGCAATGGCAATGGCTCATTCACCACCGACCGCAATAATGGGGTTGAACTTGGTTTGCGCGCCAAACTGCGCTTCAATGCAAGCGGCCTACCTGAAGACACCTTCAACAGCAATGGTGACGGAACCTACAGCTTCCAAAACATCATCGCGCCGACACAATCATCACCGAAGGCCGAATGGGCGTTTGAGTGGTCGGTCAATACAGACTTTCTGGCACCTGAAGGCACGGGCTATTCTTTGGAAGACCTCACCTATGAACTGGGCCTCGATACCGACCCGGGACTGGGCGTCAACTACACGGTACTTGACCATATCACTCCCTCGCCGGCTAAAGACTCATGGGATCACTCGATAGGTGACAACTCCACTGGCAATGGTGATGGCACCGAGACCGGAGACGCATACGCTTACATGGATCTTCTGGCAAACAACAATGTTGCGCAGAACTCATGGCAAGCCCACTGGTTCTTCGGCCCATCATTTGACCCTGAAGCCGTCGGCACCTATGCCATTTACCTGCTCGCCAAAGATTCAAGTGGCAATGTCATCGCCAAGACCGACATCCAGGTATTGACCGGTGGTGCGCCAAAACTTGTCATGGTTGAGCCCGCACCAATTCCCGCAACCAGTACCTGGAGTTTACTCGCAGGTATCCTCGGACTGGGTCTGCTGGGTGGAGTTGCACGGCGCAAAAAGCTGATATAAATCTTCACTGAAGATAATTCAGATATAAAAAAAGCAGCAAGGTTTAATCACCTTGCTGCTTTTTTCGTTTATGACCCGCCGTTAGTAGCCATAAAAACCACTACATCGACTGTTACTCAGAACTGCTCCACATCCAGCGCCATGATGCTTTCGCTACCTGTACGAATGGCCGCCAGGTAACTTGCGGTGCGTGGTAACAGGTGGTCGCAATAAAATTGCGCAGTGACCAGTTTGGCTTTCATAAAGGCCTCATCACCCGCGCCGCTTTCCAGCAACTGCACGGCCTTGAGTGCTGATTTGCCCATGATCCAACCGCCGCATACGAAACCCAGCAGCATCATGAAATTCACGCTGGCGCTACCTGCGATATTTCTGTCCTGTTTGCCGTTTTCCAGCAACCATGCGCGCGCCTGCTCGCCCGTCTGTACTGCGTTCTTCAAGGCCGCGGCCATTGGCGCGAGATTTTCAACAGCAGACATCTCTTCAGCATCAGCCTTTATCTCATCAAGCAGGTCCTGCAAGGCGGCGCCACCGTCGGCCAGTGTTTTACGACCGACCAAATCAAGACCCTGGATACCCGTTGTGCCCTCATAGATGGTCATGATGCGGGCATCACGGTAATGCTGCGAAATACCCGTCTCCTCGATAAAGCCCATACCGCCGTGAACCTGCACACCCATGTAGGTCACTTCCTGGGCAAACTCTGAAATCCAGCCCTTGACGATGGGAGTGTACAAACCGGTGCGCAAGTCGTGTTTACGGCTCTCCTCCGGACTGCTGGCTGCATTGCTGCGGTCGCTTTCAGCTGCCGCAAGGTAAGCCAGTCCGCGCATTGCTTCGGTGCCCGCCTTCATGATCATCAACATGCGGCGCACATCCGGAAACTCGATAATCGGGTAGCGTGAACCATCACTGCGGGTACCCTGCAGACGCTCTTTTGCGTAAGCCACTGCCTGCTGGTACGAGCGTTCTGACACACCGAGGCTTTGCAGGCCAACACCCTGTCGGGCGTCGTTCATCATTGTGAACATACCCATCAGACCATTGTGGGGCTGACCCACCAGATAGCCGATCGCGCCGCCGTTATCACCAAAGTTCAGTGTACAGGTGGGGCTGCCATGGATACCCAGTTTGTGTTCAACACCCACGCAATAGACATCATTGCGTTTACCCGGCTGACCGTTTTCATCCAACAGAAACTTGGGTACCAGGAACAACGATATGCCCTTCACCCCTGCCGGTGCGTCCGGTAGCCGTGCCAACACCAGGTGAATGATGTTGTCGGTCATCTGGTGGTCACCCCAGGTAATGTAAATCTTTTGCCCGGTCAGCAGATAATGGTCTCCTTCCGGCACCGCTTTGGCCGCAACGGCAGCCAGATCAGAACCCGCGGCGGGCTCCGTGAGACACATGGTGCCGGTCCACTCACCGGCCACCATGTTGGGCAGATAAGTGTCTTTCAATTCATCAGAGCCGTGCGCATGGATGGACTCAATCGCGCCGGTCGTCAACAACGGACACAGGGAGAAAGAAACACAGGCAGAATCCCATATTTCGACCACCGCGGCATTCAGCACCCGTGGCATGCCCTGGCCGCCGTATTTTTCATCGCCGCACAGGGATGCCCAGCCGTTGTCAACATATTGACGGTAGATATCGGCGAAGCCCGGGGTTTCATGCACACCATCGTCTTCCAGCGTGGCACCCAACTCGTCAGCCACGGCGTTAAGCGGCGCAAGAACATCACCCCCCAGTCGGCCAGCTTCTTCCAGTATGGCCGTTGCCAGCTCACCGTTGACTTCTTCCAGGCCCATGTTGGCGCAAATCTGGTCGAAATCAATGAGATTATTGAGAATAAATCCTGCGTCTTTATAGGGAAAACGATAGTCTCTCATGGGGCACATTTCCTGCTTGAATAATAGTGTGATATAAACCATCTATTATGAACAATTACGGTCTTCGGGGAAACAGCCAGTGCACGAAAACTCACCGTTCGACATAGTTATTATCGGTGGCGGACTGGCTGGCATCACCGCTGCGCTGGAGTTGCTCGACCAGGGCTTGAAAATAGCCATCATCGACCGTGATACAAAGCAAAACTTTGGCGGTCTCGCCAAACAAGCCCTCGGCGGCATGACCCTGATCAACACCCCCATTCAACGACTGAACGGTATTCATGACAGTCCCGACAGAGCCCTTCGCGACTGGCTGTCGTTCGCGCAGTTTCCGGAGCAGGCTATCTGGCCCAAAAAATGGGCTGAGCTTTACGTCAACCGCAGCGTCGATGACATCTACAATTGGCTAAAACCCAAGGGAATCAAATTTTTCCCGGTTCCTCACTGGGTAGAAAGAGGTGAGTTTGGCGACGGCAACTCAGTCCCCCGCTACCATATTGTCTGGGGCACCGGACATCACCTGATGCAAACCCTCATCACCGAACTCAAGCAGCACCGCAACACCAAAAGGCTCACTTGTTTGTTTGGCCACAAAGCGGAAGCACTGGTCATGCAAAACCGCTCTGTTGCCGGCGTTCGTGGTGTGGTTGAAAAAACCGGACAGGCATTTGAGCTCAACGCGCCCGTCGTACTGGTGGCAAGCGGCGGCATCAATGGCAACATAGAGCGCGTAAAGCAGGAGTGGGATAAATCCTGGGGCAATCCCCCTCAAAACATCCTTAATGGCGCTCATGAGTATGCTGACGGCACCCTTCACGACGCCGTGGAAAAAATAGACGGGAAAGTCACCAACCTGCATCAAATGTGGAACTATGCCGCGGGTATCCACCACCCCGACCCGAGCATCCCCAATGAAGGTCTGAGTTTGATCCCGCCAAAATCCGCATTGTGGCTAGATGCCACCGGCCAACGCTTTGGTCCGATGCCGCTGGTGACGGGCTTCGACACACACCTGATATGCAAACGTATTGCCATGGACCCCCATGGCTACAGTTGGCAGGTGATGAACTGGAAAATAGCATTAAAAGAAATCGCCGTTTCCGGTGCCGAGAGCAACCCCGCATTTCGCAACCGCCGTATTACCCAGTTTGCGCGGGAGATTTTGCTGGGCAATCACCGACTGCTCGATTACCTCGCCGCCGAATGTGAAGACGTGGTCATTGGCAACAGCCTCGAAGAACTGGTGGACAAAATGAACCAGCTCAACGCGACCAGCCAGACGACCGTCACCGGACAGGTGGATCTTGATACCATCCGGCAGTCGGTCGAAAGCTACGACAAGCAGATCGATCTTGGCGTCGAGTTTCACAACGATGACCAGCTGCGCCGTATCGCGCAGGTTAGAAACTGGCGCGGTGATCGCTCACGCACCTGCAAATTTGAAAAAATTCTGAACAAAAAATCCATGCCGCTGGTAGCCTTCCGCGAGTTTATCGTCAGTCGCAAGAGCATGGGCGGTATTCAAACCGACCTGGAAAGCCGTGTGCTATCCTCCGCCGGAACACCGATACCCGGTCTGTACGCTGCAGGTGAAGCGGCCGGTTTCGGTGGTGGCGGTATCAGCGGCCTTAAATCACTGGAAGGTACTTTTATTTCCAATTGCATTCTTAACGCCAGGATGGCCGTACGCTCCATAAACAGCCAACCCCTAACCCCATAAAAAATCCAGAGGTTACCAATGAAAAAAACAGGCGCATGGTTGGTTCGTTTCGCACTTGAGCAAATAGGGGTCAAATACACTTTTGGTATACCCGGTGTTCACAACACCGAAATCTATGACGAACTCAACAAATCCAAAACGATTCGCCCGGTGCTCGTCACCCACGAGGCTGGCGCAGCGTTCATGGCTGACGCGCTCAGCAGAACCTCCGACAGCACCGGCACCATCCTTATCGTGCCGGCAGCCGGTGTGACACATGCCGCCAGCGGCATTGGCGAAGCCTTCCTTGATGGAATTCCTATGCTGATCATTGCCGGCGGCATTCGTACCGACAAGGACAAAAAGTACCAACTGCACGAAATGGACCAGCATGCCCTGCTGGCACCCATCACCAAGAAGACCTATAAAATCGAAACCCACGAACAGATCATTCCCGCTATTTACGAGGCTTATCAAATTGCCAACGGCGGCGAGCCCGGACCGGTTTTCATCGAGGTGCCCGTCAACCTGCAGTTGTTCCCCGGCAATGTGAGCGGCACCCCTGCGTTTGAACCCAAAGACGCGCCGGCCGAGATAGACCAGGCGGCCATTGAAGCTGCTGCAAAGATGCTGTTTGAAGCAAAGAAACCCGGTTTGTTTTTAGGCTGGGGCGCGGTTCACGCCAGTGATGAGTCTGTCAAAATTGCCGAGTTCCTGAACGCGGCAGTGGCCACCACGCTGCAAGGGCTTAGCGCGTTTCCTGCCAACAGCCCGCTGCACACCGGTATGAGTTTCGGTTGCGCGGCGGTTCCGGCTGCTGAGAACGCATTCAAAAAGTGTGACGCAATGCTTGCGGTCGGCACCCGGTTCAGCGAGATAGGCACCGCGAGTTTTGGTGTCGAGCCGCCCAAGAACCTGGTTCACATTGATATTAACGCCGATGTCTTCAGTGCCAACTATCCGGCAGCCGTCACTATACAAGGCGACTCCAAACAAGTCCTCACGGCACTTTTGAAAGCACTGCAAGCCATGGGTGAAATGAAGTCGGACACCGAATCGTTGCGGGCCGCCATCAAGGCCGATAAACAGGCCTATCTGGATGAATGGTTCAAACATGACAGCAAGGACCGCGTAAACCCGGCACGTTTTTTCACCGCATTGCGGCAACAACTTGATGATGACGCCATTGTGGTGGCGGATGACGGCAATCACACTTTCCTGGTCGCCGAATTGATGCCTATCCATAACGCACGCGGTTTTATTTCGCCGACCGACTTCAACTGCATGGGTTACGCGGCACCGGCGGTCACGGCCGTCAAGCTGGCCAACCCCGAAAAGCAGGTGGTCGGCATCATCGGTGATGGTGCATTTCTGATGACCTGTATGGAAACACTGACCGCAGCCTCACTGGAAGCCGGCGGTGTTTTCTTTGTTTTCAGTGATGGTGAGTTATCGCAGATCTCCCAGGCACAGGAAATACCCTACAACCGCAAAACCTGTACGACCCTGGGGAATGTGAAACTTGAAGGGGTTGCCATGGCCACGGGTTGCGAGTTTGTTGTCATCAATAATGACACGGAAATCGAAGACGGTATCCGTCAATCGCTGGCATCTGCCAGTCAGGGAAAACCGGTCATCGTCGATGTAAAAATTGACTATTCCAAGCGCACCCGCTTCACAAAAGGCATGGTAAAAACCAACCTGGAGCGGTTTACCCTCGGCAACAAAGCCCGCTTTGTAGGTCGCGCTTTACTGCGCAAAGTTACGGGTTAGCACGGCGCACAAGCGGCCATAACGGCGGTCATGCGCGTTTACGACAAGTACGTCTTGCCCAGGCTGGTGCATTGCGCCTGCGGCCAAAGACCCGCGATGCGCCAACGGCAAAAAGTTGTGCCATTGGCAGTGGGCTCAGTACTGGAAATTGGCATTGGTTCCGGTCTTAACATCCCTTATTACGACGCGCAAAAAGTCGAGCGTCTTTGGGGGTTGGACCCTTCCGCGGAAATGTGGTCCATCGCGCAGAAAAACGCTAACCGCCATCACCTCGATATCGAGTTTATCCAGTCCGGTGCCGAATCCATTCCGCTGGACACGGATAGCACCGATAGCGTCGTCATGACATTCACCATGTGTACGATTCCCGATGTGGCAGCAGCGATGAATGAAATAAGACGGGTTTTGAAACCGGGTGGCAATTTGATTTTTTGCGAGCATGGCCTGGCACCTGACGAAAGCGTTCAGCGTTGGCAAAACCGCGTCAACCCGCTTTGGAGAAAACTGGCCGGCGGTTGTAATCTCAACCGGCCGATACCCGCTTTGCTGAAGCAGTCCGGTTTCACCACCAAAGACATGCAAACCATGTACCTGCCCGGCTGGAAACCAGCCACCTTCAATTACTGGGGCACGGCCCGCGGTTAGCGCGAAAAACAGCAAAACTATCGGCAGTTCCAGCGGTAAAAGAACGACAGCCCCGGCAAAAAAAAGGGCCGGTAAAAATGAACCGGCCCTTGTACTAATTACTTCGGTCAGTAACTACTCATCGCCAACCAATTTCTCAAGTGCGTCTTCAATCGCGCCCGGTGCCGACATCAGTTTTGTGAAACCATGCTTGCCCATCATGCTGAGGTTGGGAAAATGCAGCGCCATGCGGAAGCGCATATGCAGTGCCTCGACATTTTTGCCGTCAACCAGTACCTCGTAAGGGAAATAGGCGCGTTTTTTACAGCCTTCAAAATCGACCACGCTCATCTGAAATGCCGAATCGAGGTCTTCCTCGTCAGCATTACTCATTTTCATGCCAACACCGAACACGGTCTGATCTTTGCCCGGGATATCGATACGGTAAACCTGCGTCAACGCGTCATCGGCCATTGACAACCCACTTTCAACCGCGGCTACGGCCGCTTCATACGAGTCAAAAGAACCCAGTTCGGAGGGGTCGTCAAAATACTGCATACCCATCATATAGTGATACTTGCCAAGTTTAGCAGCAGTCATTTTTTTGCCTTCCGCACCGCAACTGCCAGTGTTTCCGAGGCTATCTGCCAGGGTGTCAAACACCGGTTGCAAATCGCCTTCCAAGCGATAGCCATATTGCATATAGACCGGGTTAACGAACGACACCTCAACACCGGTATCGGACTCAGAAATACTGACCCGCTGACCCGCGGCATAACCGCCGCGATCAGACATGGCAGCCACGCTTTTCAACTGGTCATTGGTGACCACAATGATATTGGTACCATCAACAGGTGAGTACTCCCCCATCACTTCAAAGCCCGCAGTTTGGAGAGCCGTCAGGGTTGATTGCGTTTTTTCAGCCAGATCGCCGGGCCCTGATGACGCCACTATAAATGGTTTAAAGACTGTATCTTTAGCTGTCACTGTGGTGGCCGATAGCAAAGCTACCGTCAATAGCAATAGCGACATTAGGGTTTTCATGTGTGCTGCTCCTGATTCAATTTATATCCCGGCGCGGATCGATTCTGCCGTATTGCAAAACTGGAAATAGCGCCGAAAAAAGTAACATTACATTCTTATAATATACTCCTTTTTGACGCATCTGTACCGCTCTCTTTTGCCCCCGCGCAGTTAAAACGGGCACTTGTTCCCACACTGTAAAAACCGACAAAAAAAGCCCGGCGAAAGCCATTTATGAGACACTCTCCAACATCATGTCTAAATTCAATAAATCGATAAAAGTTGATGCCGTTCTGTGGGACTTTGATGGCACTCTGGCCGACTCGGCTGCCAAGAATATTGCCATTACCAAGCAGATTCTGAAGCGCGTTGCACCGCGCCTGACCGGTGAGAACCTACCCAGCGCCCTGCACAATGAACACAACTATCACGCGGCCAATCACGGTGCCGATCACTGGCGCGATCTGTATCGCGATTTTTTTGGCATGACTAGCGTCGAAATCGAAGCGGCGGGACCGCTTTGGGAAACGTACCAGATGCTCGACAACACCGCGGTGACGCTGTTTGAAGGTGTTTTTGAGACAGTCACGCGCTTGGCGGGTTTACCGCAGGGTATTTGTTCGGCCAACGCCACCCGCAATATCACCAGGGTGCTGGATGAAAGCGGTATGGCCGCTGCTTTCAGGTCCGTCATCGGTTACGAGGACCTGCCCCACCACCATCAAAAACCGGCGCCGGACGGCGGCATGAAGTGTTTACAGGAAATTTTCGGACACACACAAAACAAAACCATCCTCTATGTCGGTGACCATATTGCGGATGTACTGTTCGCGCGTGGCATGAGGGAGCGCCTGGAACCCTCCAACACGGTGATCTCTGTTGCCGTGACCTACAGCGGTGCAAAACCGACGCGCTGGCGCGAACAGCCCGATGTTGTCATTGAACATCCGTCAGAACTGACCACTCTTTTCAGGGTTTAAGGCCGGTCAAACCGGCCTTAAACCTGAATATTTACTGGCCTTCACCCACCAGGTACTGCTGCAGAAACATCATCGTAGCCTGCTGATATACATCACGATTTTCTTTTTTACGGTATCCGTGACCCTCGTTCAGCGCATTCATATACCAAACCGGCTGGCCCTGGGCCCGCAACGCCTCTACCACCTGAATGGCTTCGGTGACAGGTACCCTCGGGTCGTTCTCACCCTGCACCACCATCATCGGCACCTTAATGCGGTCAACGTGGGTTAGCGGACTGATGCTTTGCAGGTGTTTACGCATCGCCGGTTCACGTTCATCGCCGTATTCAGCACGGCGGAGATCGCGGCGGTAATCCTGAGTGTTTTCGAGGAAGGTCACAAAATTACTGATACCCACCACATCGACAGCTGCATTTAAACGGTCGCTAAAATGCACTGAACTGGCCAGCACCATGTAACCGCCATAACTGCCGCCGTAAACGGCCACACGGGCGCTATCCAAATCGGGCTGCGCGGCAACCCAGTCCAGCAACGCGCCAATATCTTTCACCGAGTCTTCGCGTTTAAAACCATTATCGAGTGACATGTAGTGTTTGCCATAACCGGCCGAACCACGAACATTGGGCAGAATAACTGCCGCGCCGAGTTTGTTAAGCCACATCTGGTAGGTGCTGCTAAATGATGGTCGCGACTGACCCTCCGGACCACCGTGTATGGCAATGATCACCGGGTGAGGACCTTTGCCCGCCGGCCGGTAAACCCACGCGGGTATCTTGTCAGGGCCGCCATTATCACTGTCAAAAGTGCGGTAATGAACCAGCTCTGGCTCTATAAAGGCCTGCGTATCAAGCCCCCCCACTTCGCTGTAAGTCCAGCGCGAAAGCTCACCATACTCGAGTGCGCCCGCACCCAATTCCAGCACAAAACTGTCACTTGGCGTTTTCGCCGTGTTCAACGTCATTCCCAGCTTGCTACCGTCAGGACTGAACTCCATGCCGCCGGCCAGCCCTACCGGCAAGGTAGTGACCGGTGCAAACACCCGATTGATCATGTCCAGCAGATAAATTTGCGACCGCCCGTCCACGTTGACGGCGAACGCACCGCGGCGGCGGTCTTCGCTGACCGAACCACCTTCAACATTCCAGGGAATATCACCGGTCAGAATAACGGGCTGGGAGTCCTCTTTCAGTGACTGCCATGCCAACTGGCGAAAGTCACCACCGGCATCGGTGATATACCAAAACCCGCTGCCGGACTGGTCAAAGGCGACCGGGAAATTGGAACTCGGCGTTGCGGGATCACCTGCCAATAACCGTAACTCACCACTCTCAACGTCCAACAGATGGATACGCGAATCAGCATTGCCGACATAATTAAGAATAAGCAACTTGCGGTTGTCGGGTGAAAAATCACTGGCCGACCAATAAGTACCATCCGGCGATGCCAGTACCATGCGTGCCGTTTCCGAATTGTTGACATTCATCATCCAAACGTCGTTGGACGCGCCGTTTCGCCGCGTACTTTGATAAGCCAGCCAATCACCGCTGCGGTCCCAGACCACCGAACCATTACGCGACTCACCATCCGTCAGCATAATGGCGTCGTCGTTACTGGTTGGATCCAGTAAAAATATCTGCGAAAACTCACTACCGCCGGCATCCATGGTAAAGATCATCTTTGAACCGCCGGGCTGGCGTTGAAGCCCGCCTATGGGTTCATCAAAGAAGGTGACTTGCCGGCGCGCGCCACCGGGATGCCCGACATGGTGTACCTGGTTGACGTCACCAAAGCGAGTCGATACAAAGATACCGTTGCCATCTTTGCTCCAGTCGAGAAAACTGGCAGAACGAACGTTCTGGTAACGGTTAAGGCTTGCGGCAATGGCGGGCGGAATCGCCGGGATACCCTGCATCACCAGGTTGCCGTTATTGGTGGTTGTGGTTGTCACTTCGGCCGCTGTTGCGGTACTAAAAACGAGCGCAACAAGAACACAATTTAAAACAAAATTCTTTTTCACAGTCTTTCCCCAAATCGTTGGCAGTAGATACAGAAATCCTAACCGATAAAAGTACATTAAGCACACGGTGAACCCCTTATACGAAGTTGAATTTTGCTATCATCGCCCTCTTAAGAACCTCACCAACAGTCAACCGGGATAGCGAAATGTCTGAACCCACCCTAAGCAAGACGCCAAAATCTTTCGGCGCAATGGATTTTTTATGGCGCTTGTTAGCCGCGCTGGCCCTCGTGTTAGTCACTTTCAACCCCAGCGGGTATTCGTACTTTGACTGGGCCCGTCATGCGCTCTCCGGTGATGGCCTGCAAGCCATGCACTTTTTCGCGGGGATCATTTTGCTGGTCGGCTGGTCCATATTCGTCGTCGCCACCAGCCGCAGCCTGGGAAAACTGGGCGCAATATTGGCAGTCGCTGTCATCGGCACCGGAATGTGGGTGTTGAGCGATATTGGCGTCATTCGGGCAGACTCCACCAATGCTGTCACCTGGCTGGTGTTAATTGCGCTGGCCATGCTGTTGGCAACCGGGTTGTCCTGGTCGCACATCTGGCGCCGCCTGAGCGGTCAGCTTGAAGTCGACCAGGTTGATGATTGAGCGCGCCGGTTTGTTTTCGATGTCCTTTAACACCACAATAGCCTGATGAGCAATGCAGCCCTATGACCCGCCCCGCTGAAGTTTTGTCTTGCTCGTGTAATTTTGAAGCGCAGCACGAGCAACAAATGCATCCCGCGATGCGGGCACTGGAAAAGGAAGTGCTGGGTTGTGACTTTGGTGGCAGCAGCTGGACAACGCGATCACAGGCAGACCTGATTCCGGCAGCCCTCGGCCTCAACGCAGCAAGTCACCTGCTGGATATCGGTGCCGGTACCGGCTGGCCGGGTTTATACCTGGCAGGCCTCACAGGCACCCGACTGACGATGCTTGATATACCCGTTAAAACGCTGCAAAACGCCCACCGCCGTGCTATGGATGAGAAGCTCGCAGACCGCTGTTACTCTGTCGCAGCCAGCGGCTCCGCACTGCCCTTTACAGATGGAAGTTTTGACAACATCAGTCACTCCGATGTGTTGTGTTGTCTGCCCGACAAACTGAATATGCTAAAAGAATGCCGGCGTGTCGCTCGAAACCAGGCCAAAATGTTGTTTTATGTCATCGCGCCCGCCCACGGTTTGGCCGGGGCAGCGTTGGACAGGGCTTGTGAAGTAGGCCCGCCGTTCGTCGCGGTTCCGGATGACTACGACCAACTATTGAGTACGTCGGGCTGGGCTGTGCTTGAGAAACAGGATTTAAGCCGTGACTACCTGTTGGCGCTGAGCACACTGGCGCAAGGTCTTGAGACCAGGGCCGCTTCATTAAGCGAAGTGCTGGGTGAGCAGGAATTCAAAGACCAGTTGGAACACCGGCATCGGCAAATCAGCGCAATTTCAGACGGTTTGCTGGAACGGAAAATGTATCTCGTGCAGGCCGCTTGAACAGACGGGTTTTAAATGCCCCCATCACAACATCACCCCACCCGCAGATTTAAGTACGCTGCAACCTGTCTTTGACCACTTTCAGCAGCGCTTCAATGCTTTTACCTTCCTCTTCGCTGGTCTCGAATGCCTCACCGTAAACAGCGTGCAGGTCCTCCAGTGTCAGGTAGTCAGGGTGATGAACTTCAGCAATGGTCGCATAGTGATAAGCAGCGCCATTTTGCTTTACCAGCAACGAGTAAATATGGATGGCCAACGGCTTCTGCCCAACACGAAAGAACGAACCTGAAGCGGACGTGTCAGAGGCCGTCTCAATGGTGCCAAAATACAAGTGGCGCTTGTCAATCTGCCAACCACTTTTATTAAAAACGATACCGATGGATTGCCCGCCGATGATGGCGGCATGTTCTTTTGCAAACGCCGTTTCAACCTGCGTGGGATACAAGACCACTGCCAGAGTGCGGTTGATTTTTACGCCGTCATGAATACTGAACAGATCTGAAACCCGAAGGCCATGTCCATCTTCCAGAACATCAATACCATAACTTCCGAATTTCAGAAAGATTCTGTCACTGTTAGCCAGAACGCGATCTCGCTTCCCGGACACGGGTGACACTTTTTCATTATTCATGGCTGAACGGCTTACCGTCATACTTTAAACCTGGGTGAATGATAGTTGCATCAAATGCAGCTTTCTAAGTGATATACAAAACGAACCGGCCATATTCTACTTTTTTTCGTGTCGCTTTGCGTGCCTGTCCAGTTCACGTTCCGCCGCTGAAAGCAGCGTGCGCATAAAACCTTTTCATACGCTATCATACACGCCATTAATCGCCAGATAATTAAAACTACCGGGGAGATTCCCAACATGCAACGCACCCTATTAATACTGATATTCCTCGCCAGCCTGCCGGCGTTCGCCGAAGAACCCGTCAGCGAACCGAAAGAGGATGCCAAATGGAGCGTGAGCTCTGATCAATATCACACCCAGGAAATCAACATCGATACCACGCAGACGACCTGGTCCAATGTCACCGTCAGCAAAGACGGCAAGAACCTGGTGTTTGACATGCTGGGTGATATTTATTCAGTACCTGTTAGTGGCGGCGAAGCCATGGCATTGACCAATGGTATCGAATGGAATTACCAACCGCGTTTTAGCCCGGACGGCAGTCAGATCGCATTTGTAAGTGATCGCGCCGGTGGCGATAACCTGTGGATCATGGACGCTGACGGCAGTAACGCGCACGCCGTGACTGACGAAGCTGAACACCTCGTCCACAACCCTGCATGGAGCCCGGACGGCAACTACCTGGTGGGCCGCAAAGGCTACTACTCGACCCGGTCTATTCCGGCAGGTGAAATCTGGATGTTCCATAGCGGCGGCGGCAACGGCGTCAACCTGGTGGAACGGCCTAACGCGGAAAGCGATCAGAAAAATCGCTCTGAGCCCACCTTTTCCCCTGATGGAAAATACGTTTATTACAGCGCGGACATCACACCGGGAACAGTGTGGCAGTACAACAAAAACTCGGTTGGTTCGCTGTTCGCTATCAAGCGGCTCGAACTGGCGAGCGGTGAAACCAACACCGTGGTCAGCGGACCCGGCGGTGCAATTCGCCCTACCCCGTCACCCGATGGCAAATCACTGGCCTATGTAAAACGCCGCCTCGGACTGGTCAGCCAGTTGATGGTCAAGGACCTGGAATCGGGTCTTGAAAAACTGATATTTGACGGTTTTGAAAGAGATCTGCAAGAGTCCAGTGGCTCTGAAGGCAATGCCCCGGCCATTTCATGGTTTCCGGACGGCAAGTCCATCGCATTCTGGACTGCCGGCAAATTTCACCGCCTGAACATTGCCGACGGCACCGTCAGCGAGATTCCCGTACACGTTAAGGCCACCAAAAAAATTCGCCCGGCTTTGCGCAGCAAGGTTAAGGTGGCGAACGATGAGTTTGAAATCAAAGGCATTCGTTGGGCCAGCTATACCCCCGATCAAAAACAGGTTGTCTTCCAGGCCCTCGGTTATATCTGGATCAAAGATATCAAGAGTGGTCAACAGCACCGTCTGACCAAACAGAGTGACCACAATGAGTTTTACCCTGTCATCGCGCCTGATGGCCGCTCTGTTCTCTACACCACATCGAATGACCAGAACATGGGCTCGGTACGCATCACTGCGATCAAGGGTGGCAAAACAACCGTATTAACGAACCAGCCGGGACATTTTATTGAACCGGCATTTTCAGCAGATGGTGCCCGGGTCTTGTTCCGCAAGATTGAAGGTGGTTACCTGTTGTCGCCTTTGTGGTCGGTCAACCCGGGAATTTACCAGGCAACCGCGAATGGCAAACAATCGCCGGAACTGATTAGCAAGGAAGGTTTTAATCCCCATTTCAATGCCGACGCAAGCCGGGTGTTCTTCACTACCAACACCGGCAAACTGGGCACCGAGTTGTTGCTACGCAGTGTCAACCTCAACGGCAAGGACTCGCGTGATCACCTGCAGGGCGCCAAAGCCACACAGTTCCGTGTATCACCGAATGGTCAATGGGTAGCGTTCACCGAAAACTTCAAAACCTACCTTGCGCCTTTCTTTAGCAATGGGAAAACCATCTCACTGAGCGCCGGCACCAAAGATTTCAGCGTCAGGCAGGTCTCCGCGCGCAGCGGCGAGTTTCTCACCTGGTCAGCCGACAGCAAGTCGATAGACTGGTCGCATGGACGCAACCTTTACCGGCGCGACCTGAATCAGGCCTTTGCTTTCCTGCAGGGCGCACCGGAAACCATGCCGGAGCCGCTTGAAACCGGTTTGGACCTGGCCTTCACACACAAGGGCAACCCGCCTCGCGGCACCATTGCTTTGATTGGCGGACGAGTGGTCACCATGCGTGATGCCAACCAGCAGCAGGAAGTGATTGAGGACGGCGTGGTCGTCATTGAAAACAACCGCATCAAGGCGGTTGGCAAACGCGGTGAGATCGAAATACCCGTTGATGCCTTTCAACTGGATGTCGCCGGTAAAACGGTGCTGCCAGGACTGGTCGACGCACACGCGCACGGCGGCATGGGCAGTAACGAAATCATCCCACAGCAAAACTGGATGCAACTTTCAAACCTGTCATTTGGCGTCACTACCATCCATGACCCTTCCAATGACACGAGCGAGTTTTTTGCGGCTTCAGAACTACAGAAATCAGGCCAGTTGCTGGCACCCCGGGTGTATGGAACCGGCACCATCCTCTATGGCGCTTACGTGCCCGGGTACAGCGCGGAAACCAACAGCCTCGAAGACGCGCAGTTCCATGTTCAGCGTCTGAAAGATGTGGGTGCTATCTCGGTCAAGAGCTACAACCAGCCACGCCGTGAACAACGCCAGCAAATCATTCAGGCATCTGCCGAGCGGGATATGATGGTCGTACCGGAAGGCGGCATGCGCTTTCAGCACAATATGACCATGCTCATCGACGGCCACACCACCCTTGAGCACTCCATCCCCGTGCAGAATGTCTATGATGACGTCAAACAACTCTGGTCACAGGTCGAAACCGCTTACACACCGACCTTCGTTGTTTCTTACGGCGGCATGATGGGTGAGGAATACTGGTATGACCGGACCAACGTATGGGAAAACGAACGCTTGCTGCGCTACACCCCGAAAAGCAATGTCTATCCACGCTCCATTCGCCGGCCAACGGCTCCAGATTCCGAATATAACCACGACGATGTCGCGCGCAATGCGAAGGCGCTTCGTGACCTCGGCGTAAGGGTTAATATCGGCGCCCACGGACAACGTGAAGGTCTGGCCGCCCACTGGGAAATATGGTCAATGGTTCAGGGCGGTTTCAGTCCATGGGAAGCCCTGCGGGGCGCAACCATAGACGGTGCCGAAAGCCTTGGCATGGATCACGAGGTCGGCTCACTGGAAGTGGGTAAACTGGCCGATGTCATGATTGTTGAAGGCAACCCGCTGGATGACATTTATCGTTCTGAGTACGTCAGTCATACGGTCATCAACGGTCGTCTTTATGAAGTCGACAGCATGAACCAGATTGCACCGGACGCAGTAGCACGGCAACCGCTGTTCTTTGAACTGGAAGGCGGAGATGCGTGGAGCAATAGCGCCCAACAGTCCTTTGAGCAAAAAGCAAAAGCACTGCACTGGCATCACTAAGCGTTAAAAGGGGCAGGCGCAATCCTGCCCCTTTTTCATTGGCGCTCCATTGACCGCCGGTTGAACAAAGGTCTGACGTCTTACCAGGCAGATCGCTGCCTGATTTAGCCCTGACAGCACATCAAGCAAACTGTCACCGGGCACGGCCTGCCGGCAGCAATGACCGACTCGCCTTTGCACCAACAAAAGCAAGTTACGAGGAATTGATGATGCCCGCCATGATGCCACTCAAATCAGCCCTGCCCGTTTTGCTGGGGTTCACCCTGTTGCTGTCCGCCTGTGACCGCGACAGCGCGCAGACAGCCATCATTGACGCAGCCCCGGATGCAACCCCGGAGGCAGCCGATCTTGTTTTGGTCAATGGCGGCATCTATACCGTTGACGCGGAGCGCGGATGGGCACAGGCGGCAGCTATTCGTGACGGTGTTTTCATTGCGGTGGGAAGTAACACCGATATCGCGCCATTGATCGGCCCCGGCACCCGCACCATTGATCTCAGCGGCAACATGGCCTTGCCAGGCTTCCACGACGCGCATGTGCATCCGACCATGGGCGGATACGGCTTGCTGGGTTGTTCACTGCAAAACGAGTTCAGTGTTGAAGCCATTATCAAAAAAGTCAGCAACTGCGTAGCGCAGGGCGGCGAGGGCTGGCTGGAGGGTCACGCGTTTGACCTGTCATTGTTCGGACAGGATGGACCACACAAAGCCCTGCTGGACGCGATTGACACCGACCGGCCGATCATTCTGTGGGGATCAGACGGGCATAACGCGTGGGCCAATTCACGCGCGCTGGAAATGGCCGGTATTACGGCAGAAATGATGGATCCGGCACTGGGCGTCATCGAACGCGATACCAATGGCGAGCCCAGCGGCACTTTGCGCGAAACCGCGCAGGAACTGATCAAGGCGGCGATGCCCTCCCCCACGCTTGAGTCGAACATCGAGGCGCTTGGCACCGGTATCGGGCACCTCAATTCACTCGGCATCACTTCCTACATCGACGCGTGGGTGGGACAGGAAGATTATGAGTCCTATCAGGCCATCGAACAGTCCGGAAAATTAACCGCGCGGGTAGTGACTTCTTTAACCTACGAAAGTGGTTTCGCCAAGCACTATGGCGATGAGTTCGACCGCGTGTTGTCCGGCCGCAAAGCCTACGGCTCAGAACGTTTGCGGCACGAGAGCGTCAAGCTGTTCCTCGACGGTGTGCTCGAGGGCGAAACCGCCGCGTTGCTGGAACCCTACATCGGCAAACACACCCATCGCGGTGAATTAATTCTGAACCCCGAACAGCTCGCGGCTGCTGTGACGCGCTTCGATGCCATGGGTTTGCAGGTTCATATGCACGCCATTGGTGACCGCGCGGTACGCGCGGGGCTGGACGCGATTGAAGCGGCCCGCCAGAACAACGGCCCCTCTGACAACCGCCACCACATCTCGCACCTGCAAATGATCCATATCGATGATATTGAACGCTTTTCCAACCTCAGCACCTCGGCTAATTTTCAGGCTTTATGGGCCCTTCCGGATGACTGGATCATGGAACTCAATTTGCCGGTTCTGGGTGAAGAACGGGTTCAGGGCATGTACCCGATTGCCAGTGTCAAAAAGGCTGGCGGCCGCATCGTGGGCGGCAGCGACTGGAATGTTTCCTCAGCCAACCCACTGGATGCCATCGAGGTTGCCGTAAGGCGCCAGGACTGGCTAGCGGATGACGGACCTGTGCTCAATGAACGTGAACGCGTTTCGCTCGCCACCATGCTCGACGCCTATACGATCAACGCAGCATGGCTGATGCACCAGGAAGACACGACCGGTTCAATTGAGCTTGGAAAACGTGCGGATATCACCGTTTTGGACCGCAGTTTGTTTGAAATTCCCGCCACCGAAATCAGCGAGACAAAGGTCGTGTTGACGCTGCTCGATGGTCAGATAATTTACAGCGCGGAATAATCACAAAAACCCCTCCATTCATGCAGTTTCCGGGGCCATTTCAAGTGGTCGCAAATGCCGTGAAAGGGTAAACTATCGCGTGTGGTTATTGACCACTTTTAAAGCGGTCAAAATTGCCATGTATTGTGTTTTCGCTAAAAAAGGGGGTAGTGATGTACAGTCCAACTATGCGCTCGTTCTGGGTCGATTTTCCGGTGAATGCCGAACAATATTCCAAGCTGGAATTAAAGTGGCGACGTCGCCAAAACAACTACGAAATCAAAAACCCGAAACCCGATTTAAGAATCGCTTCTTTTTGCACTTTTGGGGGTGACGACTACCAGGTCATCAGTCTTGAAGTAAGGGGTAATGTCGACGATTACCACCACGTACTTGAAGTTATGAGCAAGTGGATTATTGATAATCTCGGCGAGTACTGAATAACCGCTTATACCAGGGGCAGAATCAACCCTGCCCCTGGTATAGCGATATCAGCGTTCCAGACCTGCCAAACCCGCTAAAAACGCAAACTCCTGCGCGGTTTCCTGGTATCTGCGATAACGTCCTGACGCACCACCATGACCCGCATCCATATTGGTATGCATGATCAGCGTGTTGTTGTCTGTGCGGCGGTCGCGCAATCTTGCAACCCACTTGGCGGGCTCAAAATATTGTACCTGCGAGTCGTGCAGACCGGTGGTGACCATCATATTCGGGTAATTCTGCGCGCTAACCTGATCGTAGGGTGAATAAGACAACATATACTCATACGCGTCCTTGTTCTTGGGGTTACCCCACTCATTGAACTCACCGGTGGTTAATGGAATGGACTCATCCAGCATGGTGGTGACCACGTCAACAAAAGGCACCGCGGCCACAATACCGTGGTACAACTCCGGCGCCATATTAATCACCGCGCCCATTAACAGACCGCCGGCGCTGCCGCCCATCGCGTAGGTCCTGGCGGGGTCGATCATGGCTTTTTGCTGCAAACTTTTGGTCACGTCGATGAAATCCGTGAAGGTGTTTATCTTGTTCATCAGACGACCGTCTTCATACCATGCGCGTCCCATCTCCTGACCGCCGCGTATGTGCGCGAGCACGTACACAAAACCACGGTCAAGCAGACTGACCATCGAGCTTCTGAAACGCGGGTCGGTTGAACTGCCGTAAGAGCCATAGGAATAAATCAACGCCGGGGACGAACCATCTAGCGCGGTGTCGCGGTGGTAAGCGAAAGAAACCGGCACGCTGGTGCCGTCCCGTGCCTCGACCATCATGCGGCCGGTTCGATAATTGGCGCTGTCGAACCCGCCCAACACCCGCTCCGCCTTCAATAGCGTGTTCTCACCGGTGTTCAGGTTTATTTCCCAGGTCTGATTGGGCGTGACCATACTTGAAAAACCGTAGCGGATACTATCGGTATCCGTACTGACATTGGTATAGGGCCACATCACCGAAGCCTCTTCGCTGGCATCCAGGTACCGGTCCATGCTGCCGTCGTGCGCCATCACGCGAACCTTGCGCAGACCGTCTTTGCGCTCGCCGACCACCAGCCATTTCTCAAATGCCTGCAGGTTTAGCACCATGGCATCCAAACGGTGCGGTATGACTTCTTTCCAATGACTTTTTTCTGCCGAATCTTTCAGCGTAGCGGTCATCACGCGAAAATTTTCAGCTTTCCAGTTGGTACGGATAAAAAACCGGCCGTCGGCATGGTCAATGTCGTATTCATGACCCACTTCGCGCGGCAAAAACGGCTTGAAGGTACCCAGCGGATTGTCGGCCGCGAGTAACTGCACTTCCGTTGTATCGGTATTTTGATGCATGAGCATGATGTAATCGCCCGAACGGCTACGCCCCGCGCCACTGTAGAACGTATTGTCGGTTTCCTCGTAAACAAGCACATCCCCGGCACTGTCGGTGCCGCGCTCATGCCGCATCATTTGGTAAGCCAACAGGGTTTCGAGGTTTTTCTTCATATAAAAAAGGTACTGCCCATCGGCAGACCATGCCAAAGAACCGGAGGCCGCACCGATCACCTCAGGCAAAAACTCGCCAGTCTGCGTATCGAGTATGCGAATTTCATTGATCCGTCGCCCGGCAGTGTCTTCAGCTATTGCGGCGTAACGGTGATCATCACTCACTTCCAGTCCGCTAAGCTGATAAAACTCGTGCCCTTTGGTGCGTTCGTTACCATCGACAAGCACTTCCTCAGGTGCCTCCATGCTGCCCTTGCGGCGCGCGTAAATTGCGTATTCGAGCCCTGGCTCATAGCGCGAGTAATACCAGTAACCATCTTTCAGGTAAGGCACACTGGACTCGTCCGGATCAAGCCGGGCCGTCATTTCTTCAAACAACGTCTTTTGAATTGTCGCCACTGGCTCCATCATTTTTTCAAAATACGCGTTTTCTTCTTCCAGGTAGGCAATAACCTGCGGGTCTTTACGCGTGTCATCGCGCAACCAGTAATATTCATCAACTCGGGTATGACCGTGCAGGGTCATTTCATGGGGTCTTTTTTCAGGCATGGGCTCTTTCACAAGGTTAGAAGGGGCAGGCGAATTGCCCTTGGTGACGTTCTGTGCAACCGGCTCCGAAGCGGGTTTACAGGCTATCAAAAATGCAGTGCATAACAAGAGTAATAAGTAGTTTCTCATTAGAATACCCCAGGATAAAAAAACATTGGTTTTTTCTTCGGAATTCGAGACCACATCATAAAGCGCGAGCAACACGCTGCCAAGCGAGCAAGCCTGAAATCAAGCGTCCCGCACCACCCTGTTCAACCGAAACCTTTGCCCCGGCTCCAGTGATTGCCTTATTATCCGGCTACGAGTAACCCACCGGTGCCTGTGAATGTTAAAGAAGTTCTCATATCTCCTCCTTGCGGTTATCCTCGTCGCGCTTTTGTACAGCGCCAACTACCTGTCGTCAGTGTTAAGCGCCGGCAGTGGCTTTTCTGCCAAGAACATCTGTTCGGGCCACTTCCTCAGCGGTATGTCGGGGCAACTTATCGTGGATGAGGCACTGACCGCTTCCTCGCCCGTTTTGTCGAACATCAGCTATCGTATTGATGAGATCAACCGCCTGGTTGATACCCGCTTATTCGGCTTTTTCAAACGACGCGCGATCTATTCTGAAGGCACTGGCTGCACCCTGCTCACCGCGGATCAGGATCAATTACAAAGACAACCGACAAAACCGGCAAAGGCCGCGCGAACGAGCCAAGGGCAACCCTGGCCTCTGGGTTCCGCACCAGCGCCGCAGGAGGTCAGGCTGCAACCCGTATTGGCACAGGCGTTTGCAGAAACCGATGCGCAGCACAAACGCAATACCAAGGCCGTAGTGGTGATCCACAATGGCCGGTTGGTGGCAGAGCAATATGCCCATGGTGTGGATGCCGCTACCCCCCTGATCGGCTGGTCGATGACCAAAAGTGTGACCAACATGCTGATTGGCGCCTTGATTCAGGACGGAAAGCTGGCCCTTGAGCAGCCTGCCCCGGTGCCGGAGTGGCATTTGGAAACAGCTGACCCACGACGCGCCATTACCATTGACCACCTGTTACGCATGAGCAGCGGCCTGGTCTTTGATGAAGATTACGCGCTATATAGTGATGTCACCCGGATGCTCTCGGTTGAGGCAGACGCTGGCGGTTTTGCGGCCTCCAAACCGCTGCTGGTAGCACCTGACAACCTTTGGTCTTATTCATCGGGTACCAGCAATATACTATCCGGCATCGTTAAGAGGACCGTCGGCGGCGATTTTCAAGACTATTACGACTACACCCAACAGCGTCTGTTCCTGCCGCTTGGTATCCACAGCGCGGCACTGGAAACAGACAACAACGGCACCTTTATCGGCTCGTCCTATATGTATGCCAGCGCCAGGGACTGGGCCCGACTGGGGCAACTCTGTTTACAGGACGGCCAGTGGCAGGGGAACCGCCTGTTGCCCGAAGGCTGGCTCGCTTACAGCACCACACCCACACCCAACAACCCGAAAAACAACTACGGCGCGCACTTCTGGCTGAACGCCGACCCCGAAGATGGTCAACAGCGAACCTGGCCAAGTTTGCCAGTGGATACTTATTCCATGAACGGCTACCAGGGGCAGCATGTCATCATCGTTCCATCAAGGAACCTCGTGGTGGTCCGCCTGGGGTTTAGCGGTGGTACAAATCGCGGTGTTGAAGCGTTGGTTGCCGGGGTGATTGCCACCCTGGCGGCAGGGTAAGCTAGCGCTATTGAGGTTTACCTGAGCTGACTGTCTTTACTACCGCGTCGGTTATAGCCGCCGCGGGCCACGTTCTCTTTATCACGCTCTGACTGACACTTAACACACAGGCGCACACCGGGAACCGCCTCGCGGCGTGCCTCGGGAATCACCGCGTCGCATTCTTCGCAATGACGCAGACTTTCACCACGCGGCAACTCACTGCGGGCGCGCTGCACGGCATCCTCGACGGTCGCGTCAATTTGATCCTGTACCGCGCCGTCACTACTCCAACCACCGGCCATCGTTACCTCCTGTAGACATTATCCAGATTCAATTTCTAACCTCAAAACAAGCAATTGGCAAGTAAAACCGGCAAAACCAGCTCAGCCGTGAGTCGCCAGCCAGATGGTATGTTTGGCGCCTTTTTTGCCATACGCGTACACGGCTTTCTCTTCAACCCGAAAGCCGCAGCGGCCGAGCCGCTCACGAAAAACCGGGTTAGGCCCGGCCGACCAATAGGCCAGCACACCACCGGGGCTCAGGGCATTTCCGGCAGCGGTGATGCCGACTGACGAATACAGCCAGTCGTTGGCACTTTGGGTCAGTCCTTCGGGTCCATTGTCGACATCGAGCGCGATCACATCAAAGCAAGCCCCGCCAGCGCGCAGCAACTCTGCCACATCACCCAGATACACCCGTGTACGCGGATCATCGAGTGGGTACCCGCTACGCTCGCCCAGAGGACCACGATTCCAGTCCACCACTTCCGGTATCAATTCAGCCACCGTCACTTCTGCCTTTTCACCCACCGATTTGAGCGCCGCGGCCAGCGTGAAACCCATCCCCAGGCCGCCAATCAAAACGCGTGCCGCACTGGTGTTCCGGAGCCGTTGGCAGGGCAAGTTGCCAAGCGCGTCTTCGGAGCCGTGTACGCGGGTGTTCATCAGTTCGTTGCCACCGCTAATTTTGATGTGAAAATCATCTTTGCCCTGGTACAAAAACAGGGTCTGGTCGGTATCCGGGACAGGTGCTTCGCCAAGCAGCGTCCAGTGTCTCATTGACAATCCATGGTTTCGGGGTGCTCTTTTATTTGTCGTGCCGGTTAAATTTCGAGATTAATTTGGCAGCAAAACGAGTAAAATCAACTGCCAGAGCCTCATGATAAATGAAAAGAAATGACAAAAGTACGTTACCCTGACCGCATGCACACATCAAAACCCAAAACGGCCGCGTCAACAGCCAAACAAAAGACCCCAAAAGCACAGGTGGGTGAATGCGCCTTGTTGAAGGCGATTACCGTCACCAAGGCAGGCGCCTTCATGGATTGCGGACTGGAAAGGGACCTGCTCGTGCCGGTCAGCCAGCAACTGACGCCCATCAAGGAAGGCGGACACTACATGGTGTATCTCTTCCTCGACCCCGCTGAGCAGATAATCGGCAGCACGAAACTGCATAACTTTCTCGATGAACGCGCCAAAAACATGGCGCCTGGCGAAGAGGTTGACCTGTTGATCGTGGGCCCAACCGACCTGGGCTATAAGGCCGTGATCAACGGCACCCATCTGGGTTTGCTGTATATGGGCGAAGTATTTCAAACGCTAAAGCCCGGTGACAGGACGAAAGGTTTTATCAAGGCCGTTCGCGACGACCGTAAAATTGACCTCAGCCTGCAGCAGCACAACCAGAAATCCCGTGACGAATTATCCAACCGTATTCTGGAGTTTTTAAAGGCTCACGGAGGCACTTCCACACTGACTGATTACAGCCCGCCAGATGCCATTTACAAACAATATCGCGTCAGTAAAGGAAGTTATAAAAAAGCGCTGGGTAAACTTTACAAAGAACGTCTGATCACCATGACCAAAGACAAAGTCACACTGGTGGAGTCATAACCGCGGCATGAACCGGCACACCTTTAAAAAGTACATGGTCGGCGCTGTTGTGGTGGTAGTGGTCAGCCTGTTCGGCACCAGTCTGTCAGTCGCCGCGCAAAAGCCCCAATTCACCAACTTGCAGGGCAGCCCAAATTTGCGCTCAGCGTCAGCCATGGTGATCAATGCCGACGGCGATGTCATTTATGGCAAAGATATCGACACCGTGCGGCCCATCGCCTCGTTGACCAAGTTGATGACCGCGATGGTCATTCTTGACTCCGGGTTGGATTTAAATGAAAAAATCACCGTCACAAAGGCCGATCGCGATCTGGTTCAGCTAACGGGATCCCGACTTGAGTATGGCGCGACCCTACCCCGCCGCGAAATGATTCTGTTGGCGATCATGTCTTCCGAAAATCGTGCCGCTGCCGCACTGGGAAGAACCTGGCCCCAGGGGTTGTCGAGTTTTGTTACCGCCATGAACAAAAAAGCAGACCAACTCGGCATGACCAATACCCGCTTCGCCGACCCTGCCGGTTTACATACGGAGAACCAGTCCACTGCCCGCGATTTGATAAAAATGCTTACCAGCGCGCAGAATTACCCACTGATTAAACAAGCCAGCACCACCACGCGCATGGAAGTCCGCCCCTACTCGAAACGCGGCCCGCTAATTTACGGCAATACCAATCGCCTGTTGAAAAACGCAAGCTGGAATATCGCCCTCAGCAAGACCGGTTACATCAATGAGGCCGGACGCTGTCTGGTCATGCAAGCCAATATAGAAGGTGAAACGGTTTCCATCGTGTTATTAAATTCATTTGGAAAACTGACGCCTTTCGGCGACTCCAACCGCTTACGCCAGTGGATGCTGACCAAGGGCTGACCCACGAGAATACCGGTTGTTTTATTCCTCAAGTTGCCATAATTAGTTTTGCGGCAAAGTCGGTATGTTTGAAGGTATGTTCCTTCTGATCAGAAGGAACAGATAACCATAAACCCAGGTTAAAGCCGGCCGTGGCAAGCGCCGAGTGGTTGGTAATTAGCGCGAAACCGGTGGCAATGCTCGCAACAGCACCGCCCTGGTATCCGCCGGATCAATGACTGCGTCTATTTCAAGGTGCGCCGCTGCTTCTGTCGCCTTCCCGGCTTCATACATACGTTCGACCAGGCTTTCAAACAATGCTTCACGCTCCACAGGGTCTTCCAGAGCCTCCAGCTCTTTTTTGAAACCCAGCCTGACCGCCCCCTCAAGTCCCATTCCGCCAAATTCCCCCGCAGGCCAGGAAGCGGTGTATACCGGACTGGCAAAGCTGCCGCCGGTCATCGCCATCGCGCCAAGGCCATAACCTTTGCGAAGTATGAGCGCCACCACCGGAACGGTCTGTTTCGCGCCCGCGAGAAACAGGCTGGACATACGCCGGACAGCCGCTTCGCTCTCGCTATCCGGACCCACCATAAACCCGGGTGTATCTGTCAGTGAAATCAGCGGTAAACCGGCTTCATCACATTGCTGCATAAACCGCGCTGCTTTTTCCGCCGCCTGTGAATCAACAGCACCACCCAGATGACGGCAATCGTTGGCAATCAAACCAAGAGGACGGCCCTCCAGACGGACGAAACCGGTGATGATGCTGCGGCCATATTTACGTCGCAACTCCAGAAATGAGCCTTCATCAAACAATGTTTCAATAATTTTGCGTACCTGGTAAGCCCACTTTCTGTCCTCCGGAATAACGTCGCGAAGCACGCTCTGGTCGGCTACGCTCCAGTCGTTTAGAGAACCCTGAAAGTACGACAAAAGCTGTTGTGCCAAACCGGTCGCATGGGCTTCGTCTTCGGCAACGATATCGACCACGCCGTTTTTTTCCTGCAATTCAACCGGGCCAATCTCGGTGGGTAAAAAGCTGCCTAACCCCCCGCCTTCAATCATTGCCGGACCCGCCATTCCTATACAGGAGCTACGTGTCGCAATGGTGAAATCGGCACAACCGAACAACGCCGCGTTTCCGGCAAAGCAATAACCATTATTGACCGCAATCCGCGGCACCTTGCCAGCGAGCCCTGCCCAGGCGCTAAAAGAGGTGATGTCTAAACCGGCAATCTGCGTTGTCACATCCGTATCACCGGGACGACCGCCGCCGCCTTCTGTGTACATGACCACCGGCAACTTCAGTTTTTCGGCCAACTCGCAGATGCGATCCAGCTTTTTGTGATGGAAAAACCCCTGGGTACCGGCAAGCACCGAATAGTCGTTGATAATGACGGCCGCACGAGAGTAAGCCGCGTCAAAATGGCCGGCGTTGATTGTCGCGGTACCCGTAATGATACCGTCGGCCGCTGTGTTGACCTGCAGGTCTTCATAATCCCGCCGGTTTCTCTGCGCTGCTACCGCGAGTTGACCATACTCAATGAAAGAACCCTCATCCACCAGGTCAAACAGATTTTCCCGGGCTGTGCGGTAACCTTTCTGATGTCGTGCCGCTTGTGCGTCGGCCCTTTGTGAATCCAGGGTTTTATGCAGACGCTCTGTTAGTGCATCCAGACTTGAATTGGTTTTGCCGGTCATAGTTTTTTCTCAGGAAAACTTTCAGGACGTCATACTAAAAGAAAACCCAGCGAAACAAAACGAAGACTTTACCAAACTACAAACCACATCGTTATGGGCAGGTTATTTTGGTGTCTACGGCTGTGACCCAACCGGTTCAGCGCCTTGTTTAGACTCCTTGTGGTCCATGCGTCGAAAATTTTCTTTCTGAGTCTGCATTATTTGCTGCCGGTCAAACACGCAACATCGTTTGCGTGTTAATGTGCGCGCATGGAGAAACTGACTGGAAGGCTAAAACGCGAACACGACACCCTGGTGTTCATGTGCGGTATTTACTGTAAAGACCATCATCAGCCACAGGCAGACGGCCTGTGTGCCGACTGCGCTGAACTGATGCGGTACGCGGAAGACCGACTGGCCAAATGTCCGTATGGTCAAGACAAGCCGACCTGCGCTAAATGTCCGATCCACTGCTACAAAAAGCAACCACGCGAACAGGTTCGCGTGATGATGCGCTACGCCGGGCCACTGATGGCACGGCGGCACCCCTGGAAGGCGCTGGTACACGTTCTGGACAAATTCCGTCGGGCGGTGCACCCGATGGAATTACGCCGCGCCCGCAAGCGCAAAGATAAATAAATACCTTATAACGAGCAGGTCATATCCTGTCCGCAGCACAGCGGAGATTTGATCTTGCCGTGACCGTTCGGGCATTCGGAAACCTGGACTTCAGTGTTTTCATCAATCTTGAGCATCTTGTTTTCTAACGCTGCGTCACACTTGCCACAGGTAGCGTTGACACTCATTCCACAGACTTTACATTCATACGTTGCCATAACTTTCCTCACTGGTTGGGTTGTACATCGTACCCTCAGTATAGCCCGAAATTGTTCATGAAAAAGTGCAATATCCAAGGTTGGCCTCGAGTCAAACCCCGCCAGCGGATTTTCTCAAGCCAGCAACAGGATCGGGAGCCACTGCCAGTCATTTCTGGTCTATAATCCCCGACCAACCCCGGCTCAGGACATCATTCATGTTTCGAAATTTACGTTTTTATCGTGTTACCAGCCCGTGGCCGGAAAGCGAAGAAGCCCTGTCAGAATTGCTCTCTGAAAATACCTTTTCACCCTGTAGCTCTTTCTCAGAGCGCAGCGCCGGATGGGAATCGCCAGCCAACTATGAAGACGCGCCTTTGTGCCGACGTCTCAACGGCGCCGACCTTTTGCAACTTAGAACCCAAAGCCGGGTGCTGCCCGCTGCCGCGATCAAAGACGCACTTGAAGAAAGGGTTATCGAGTTCAGTGCCCGCATGGGGCAAGAACCCAATCGCGGCGAACTGCGGCGGCTGAGGGAAGAAACCAGGGACAAGCTTTTACCAAAATCACTGGTCAAATCGGAACGCACCCGAGCCTGTTTCATCGCCTCCGAATCATTACTGGTGATCGACGTGGCATCAGATACAAAAGTCGAATGGTTTCTGGACCAGCTTCGCCCCTGCTTTGATCAACTGCACTGCACGCCGTTAACCTTTAACACGCTGCCGGCAGACCTGATGCACCGGATATTTATGGGTGAGTCGCCGCTGGGCCTGTCGTTGGGACGCGAATGCCGCATGCAGGACATGATGGACAGCAAGTCTACCGTCAGCTGGAAAGATTTTGAGTTAACCGACCCGTCTATTCGCCAACACGTTGTTGAGGGCATGAAACTGAGTCACCTTGGTCTTCATTTTGATGAAGTGATGAGCTGTGTGATGAATGATGATGGTATTTTCAGCAAGGTGAAATTTATCGAGGGTGAAGCCGTCGACAATTTTGATCAGGAAGACCCGATGGCACGTCTGGACGCCGATTTTGTGCTGCTGACCGGTACGATAAGACGACTGATTGAAGACCTGAAGAAATTACTTGGCGGCTACGCGCACAGCAAGCAAAGCCTCTGAAAACAGTCTAAAAACAAGCCCATCGCGATGATGGGCTTGCTATCAATTACTTAACCTGTCGCGCGTTGCAGGGCAACTTCTTCGATACCCTGGCTGCGCAGGTACTCATCATAACTTCCCTTGAAATTAACCACGCCATTAGCGGTAATGTCGATGATGCGGGTCGCCAGCGATGAAATGAACTCACGATCGTGGCTGACAAAAAACAGCGTGCCGGGGTAGTTTTCCAAGGCCAGATTCAATGACTCAATAGATTCCATATCCAAATGGTTGGTGGGTTCGTCCATCAGCATGATATTGGGTCTTTGCAACATCAGCTTGCCAAACAGCATACGGCCCTGCTCTCCACCGGAGATCACCTTGACCGACTTTTCAATTTCATGTTGTGAGAACAACAAACGTCCCAGCGTACCGCGAATGATTTGCTCGTCATCGTTGACCTGGCCCCACTGCGCCATCCACGAGTACAAATCGGAGTCCTCGGCAAAATCGGATGAGTGGTCCTGGGCGTAATAACCAATATTGGAATTCTCCGACCAGTTATGCGTACCGCTGTCGGCTTCCAGGTCACCCAACAGTGTGCGCAGCAGCGTGGTTTTGCCAATACCACTGGCACCGATAATTGCTACCCTCTCACCCACTTCTACCTGCAAGTCCAGTGCTTTGAATAAGGGTTCACCATCGTAACCCTTGGTCAGGCCTTCAACTTCCAGTGCCTGACGATAAAGTTTTTTGTCCTGTTCAAAGCGCAGATAAGGACTGACCCGGCTGGAAGGCTTTACTTCTGCCAGCTGAATTTTATCGATTTGCCGTGCCCGCGAGGTAGCCTGCTTGGCCTTTGACGCGTTGGCGCTGAAACGGCTCACAAAACCCTGCAGCTCGGTGATCTGGGCTTTCTTCTTGGCGTTTTCAGACAATAAACGTTCACGTACCTGCGTGGACGCTGTCATGTATTGGTCGTAGTTGCCCGGATAAAGACGCAATTCACCATAATCCAGATCAGCCATATGCGTGCAGACGCTGTTTAAAAAATGACGGTCATGCGAAATGATGATCATGGTGCTGTTGCGTGCGTTGAGCATGTCTTCCAGCCACCGGATAGTATTGATATCAAGGTTATTGGTCGGTTCGTCGAGCAACAGGATATCGGGGTCGCCAAACAGCGCCTGGGCCAGCAGCACACGCAGTTTCCAGCCCGGGGCAACTTCACTCATCGGGCCATAATGCTGTGATTCAGGAATATCCAGACCCAGCAGCAGTTCACCCGCGCGCGCCTCAGCGCTGTAACCATCGAGCTCTGCAAATTCAACTTCAAGCTCAGCAACCTTCATGCCGTCATCTTCACTCATCTCGGCGAGTGAATAGATGCGGTCACGTTCACTTTTAACTTCCCACAGACGCTCAAAGCCCATGATGACCGTATCAAGCACCGAGTATTGCTCAAAAGCAAACTGGTCCTGCCGCAACTTACCCAGGCGTTCGTCAACATCTACCTTTACATGTCCCGCGGTGGGCTCAAGCTCGCCGCCGAGAATTTTCATCAAGGTTGATTTTCCGCTTCCGTTGGCGCCGATAAGGCCGTAACGGTTGCCGTTACCAAACTTGGCAGAGATGTTTTCAAACAGTGGCTTGGCGCCAAATTGCATGGTGATGTTAGCGGTAGTTATCACGATAGTTTCCGGTATATAAAAACCCAATCGCAAACATACGATTAGATAAGGTATAAAAATGAAATCGCTCACGCCGGTTAAAGGGCCTTGAGCCATCGATTAAAATTTGAATAAAAAGACCACAAACAGAGCGTTTGGGCCGAGCCGGTACGCAGAATGCCTTCAAATTATCGTGCGCATTCTAGAGAAAACCATCGGTATGCACAAGCAAGCGACCCCAGATAATGCAAAACCCGTACCCTATCATCAAGGAAACAGGTTTGATTTGTATTGTCCTGTTTTACTGAGGTTTTTTTATATCAGCACGAAACTGACGATAAAAGGCAACATCACGAAAGATAACAGCGTAGACAGAACCACCATGCCGGCCACTTCACCGGGCTCGCGCTGATAGCGCAAAGCCAGCAAATAATTGAACACCGCCACCGGCATGGATGACTGCAATATCAATACGCCACGGTCAACGCCTTGCATATCAAACAAAGCGGCCACCAGCACCGCAATACCAAAACCGCCCGCCACCCGCGTCATGCTAAATAACAGGCTGTAGCGCCATTCGGTTACTTTCAACCGCGCCAGCGATACGCCGAGGGTGATCAACATCAGCGGGATCGTAAAGCCACCCAGCATACTCATGGTGTTTCCCAACCACACCGGCAATTCACGCCCGCTACCCACCAACATCAGCGAGATTGCGGTGGCCCACAACACGGGCTGCTTCAACAGGCCGGTCAGGTTGCCCTTGCCCGCCACCAACAGGATGCCAAGCGACATATGCAGTGAGAACACCACCAGGAAAACGGTCAACCCCAAAGCCAGACCGGTTTCACCAAAAGCGAACAAACACAGCGGCAAACCCATGTTTCCGATATTGGAAAACAGCAACGAAGGCAAAAATGTGCTGGTTTTCAGACGCAGCAACCGGATCAGAACAACACCGATGAGCAACATGATTAACAGGATAACGGCGGTGGCCAAAGCCATCTCCGCCATTTTGCTGATGTCGATATCAGCGCGACTGAACGACGCAATGATCAGGCAAGGCGCGCCAATGTTCATCACAATGCGGGTCACAAAATCCACCGGGTAGTCGATACCCTGGCGCGCCCACGCATAACCCACACCGGCACAGATAAGAATGGGCGCTATGATTGCAAATAGTTCGTTTAGCATGAGCGGATAATAAGTTATTCCATACAGAAAACCGCAAATTAATTGACGCCCTTCCCGCCCGCAGCGTTATCCACGCGTTGGTTGAACCCGCAACGGCGACACCCACAGCTGAAAATATCCTTTTGATACCCCACGTTACAACGAACGCCCACGATGAAAATGTCAGGTCTGTCGTGCTATTGGCATCAGTTACCTATAAAATCTCCGCCTTCACCCTGAAAAAGCGACCCGAATGTCAGAACGCTCGCGTCAGGATGAACCATTATTCTTGAATCTACCCAGGTGAACCAAACTAATGAAATCCCGTATATTGTTGTTAACACTGCTTTTATCCTTTATCGCTCCCGGCATATCACAGGCGTCAGAAGTACAGACCGTACTGGACCAATTGGTCAAAACCTACGGCGGTGAGGAAAATCTTCGCAAGATGAACAGCATGGTTCAGGAGTGGGATCTTGTGACCGTGATGGGTAAACGCCCGGGAACAGACGTCAGAAGCATTCGTGCGCCAGACCAGTTGCGTGTCGATTTAACCTATCCGCATAAAACTGAAACACGCATATTAAATGGCAACACCGCCCATGCGATATTCAACGGCGCCGAGCCGCAACCCGTCACCGGTATCCAGGCAGACGCCATGCGCTTGCAACTGATGCGATTGTACTCACCTTTGATGTTACGCAACCGGAAGGATGCCGTGCACCTTACCGAACAAGGCGGTTTGCTGGCCCTGTCGCTGATCGAACACGGCGTGCATGTGCACTACCTGATCAACAAGGAAAACTGGCACATCGAAAAGGTCGCCGGCACATTGATGATGAACGGTAACGAAATTCAGTTTCTTACCGAATACTCCAACTTCAAAATGGTTGAAGGTGTGCTAATTCACCATAGTGAAAACAAGTTCGCCAGCGGCATGAACACGGCCCGCTTAACCTTGCGAAAGGTGAGCTTCAACGACGCGATGGATGAAAACCGCTTTATCCCTTAAAGCCGTTGGCAGGCGTTTAACGCGGATTGTTTTGCACAATTGCTGCAATCCGCGTCAACGTTGCATGAAAATCATGATAGTCGTGCGCAATCAAGCGGTGTCCTGCAGCATGCGTGAGCACTAGCGTTGGAAAACTTCTAACCCCCAGCGTCGAACACAACGACAACTGCCGCTGCAACGCGGTTTCGGTGTCGGCCGAACCGAGGTCGGTGATAAAACGCGACTTTTGCAGCCCCAACTCGACCGCCAACGCGACCAGCGTGTCCGGCTCGGACGGGTTCATGGCCCGCAGATAATAGGCTTTTTGAATGGCCTCAATCATCAACTCTTCCGCACCCTGACTGGCCGCCGCAATCACCGCACGGCAGGCCTTGTAGGTATCGCGTCGCGGTTGACACTTTGTCCAAAAATCAAAATTGAATTCGGTGCCGGTGGTGGCTTGTATCTGCCGCCAGTGCGCCTGCACCATCTGCCGCGTCGTTGCCGGCATCGGCTGGTCATTATCAGGCGCCAGGCCGCCCAGCACATTCTGCCAACTGACATCCGCCGGCAGGTTTTCACGCAAATGCAGCCAAAGGGGACGATACGCCCAGCACCAACTGCACATCGGATCATGCGCGTAATAAAGCGTGTAAGGAGTGGCTGACACCGGCAGTGTTAAAGCGGCATTTCGTATTGATAGGCCCGAGTATCGAAGATGTTAATCAACGCGCCGCGGTTCATACCAAGTTTTTCCGCAATGTTAATCGACGCGCTGTTGTCCGGCATGATTAGGGCGATCAGCTTTGTAATTGCAAGATCCTCGCGTGCAAAGTCTACGCAGGCCTTTGCCGATTCGGTCCCGTAGCCTTTACCCCAGTGCACTTTTAAAAACCGGTAACCCACCTCTGGTAAATCAATTTCCGGAAGGTACTTGATACCGCAAAAACCGATCACCTCGCCAGTCGTTTTTAATTCGACCGCAAAGCGACCGTACCCATACTTTTTATAATCGTCCAACGGGCCCTGCTGTAGCCTTTCCCTGGCCTCATCGAGGTTGAGCGTAGGTGTAGACTCGGCGTACTTGATCACGTCCGGGTCTGAATTCAACTCGAACATGACTTGCACATCGCCCAGCGTGAAATGTCTTAACCGCAGTCGCGGTGTTTCCAATTGTGTACGAATCATCACGCAATAAACCTCTCAAAACACCCGTCGGCACCAAAATAAAACGACCTGAATTTGCCAAGCCGGCCAGCTTAAACAGGCTGACAACTGGCTGGATAGAAACGATCAGTTTGCGGTATCACCCCGGCACAATCAATAACGCGCGGTGAGCCTGAAGTTAAACCAACACCTGTCCGTCCAATCATGGCAGGATAGCGCTTTAGTAAGGCGCAAATAAAAATGAAAAAACTTTCGCCAAATGCAGTAGAACAAGATTCGCTCAAGGCCATCGGCATGATGACCCTGGCTGTGTTCCTGTTGTCCGCCATGGACCTGGCGCTCAAACAACTGGTAGAGCATTACCCAAGCATGCAGGTCGTGTTTTTTCGGTGTATGGCGTCAGCACCCCTATTCGCCATTTGGATGCTGGTACGCGACCGCAAGGCTTTTCGGGTAAAACACCCCGGTAACCATGTACTCAGGGCCGCCATTGGCCTGCTGATGTTGTTCAGTGTGGGTGAGTGTTTTCGTGAGTTACAACTGGCCGACGCCTACGCGCTGTTTTTCGCCGCGCCCTTGTTGATCACCCTGTTGTCAGGGCCGTTTTTGGGCGAAAAAGCCGGTCCCTTCAGAATTACCGCTGCCGCCGTGGGCTTTATCGGGGTATTGATAGTGCTGCAGCCTGGTATGAACAGCCAGTTTAGTTTTTACGGGGCGGTGATGAGCATGGTGGCAGTGGTTGCCTACGCTTTTACGGCCTTGCTCCTGCGCCGCATGGGTCATCACGACAGCACGGTGGCCATCGCTTTCTGGTTTGTCGCCCTGGTGGGTATCGGCGCCGGCTTGTTTTCTATACTGAACTGGAAGCCGCTACAGTGGCAACACTGGCCCTGGCTTGTTTTGCTTGGCTTAAGCGGCACTTTTGGTCAGTTGATGCTGACCGGCGCCTTTAAACGCGCGTCAGTAGCGGTCATCGCGCCACTCGACTATACCCACATGATCTGGGCGGTGATTTACGGATATATCTTCTGGGGCCACCTGCCCGGCATCAGCACCTGGATAGGAACCGCCGTTATTGTTGGTTCGGGCTTGTACATTATCTTCCGCGAGCATCGCATCAAGCGGCGCCAACTGGCGGTCGTTGAGGAAAGCCCATTGCCAGACCCGGACTCGCTCAAGCACCCGGCGTAAAAGCAGCCCGACTGAACGGTTTTATTCAATGTAAATCATTGGGAGCGCGGTTAACCGACCGGCGTTAAACAATGTCGAGGCGCTTGCCCATGATGACGGCTTCAAGCCGATTGTGCACATGCAACTTGTACAGCGTGTGCTGAATATGATTGCGCACCGTAGCGTAGCCAATACACATTAACGAGGCAATTTCCTTGGTTGTCTTTCCTTCCGCCAAAAACGACAGCACTTCAAGCTCCCGGTTTGTCAATGCGCCCCGTTGGAGGTTGGCCGAATGCCGCGGTGAGTGATGAGTTTTTTCAGCGTATTTCGGCTCTTCTTCAGCAGCGCTGCATATGTGCAACAGCAACTCTTCGCCAGGACCGCCATAAACCAAAAGGCAATTAATGGTGACTTTTTTCATGCCGTCAGAGTAGGTCTTTAACGACGCCTCAAAGCTGTGTACTAACTCGTTTTGAACCGCCATTTCCCTGACCGGGCAGCGCTCACAGCAATAACGGTTACCGTAAATATCCTGTCCGCATAACAATTTCCAGCAACGCCGGCCCAGCACGGTACTGGCTGGAAATTTAAACATTTTTTCCGCGGCCGGGTTCCACGAAACGATGATGCCATTGCGATTAACGGCAAAAGCGGCATCGCCGGTCATGTAATTGGTTGTTTGACTAGCCATTGACCTCCCACTAACCCGACCACACCCCATCAAATGACAATTCTTACAACAACGCAGCACTGACAAGCCGACCCGTTGCTAACGGGAACATCCTTGTCAATTGCGTTTACTGATTGTCTACTTTGCCTTCACCCGCCGCTTCATAAAACAAACGGCAAAAGGCTTGGTCATCGAGTCAAAGCGCGAACGCACTTTGCTTGTGTTATCTCCACTCAAACCAAATATTATTTTTACAATACCAGTATAGGATACAGGTCAGATTATTCAACGTAGATTACCGTTTTATTCAACCGGCCAGGCAATACCCTTCATGACGCAATAACGCCCCACGCCCCGATCACAGGCTGTTTCCCGCCTGTTCACGGCCTAACAATGCCTGTTATATTTTTGTTAATAATTAATAGCCTACACATTTTTTTAATTCAATTTTTAAGCGATATCAGTGGAGAACGGTTTGAGCCTATGTAAAATGCGCTGCCATGTACTAGGCAGAAAAGGTTAGTACACCGATATCGCCGGATAAGCGAAATCAACCAGAGAAACGGAGGTCTCGAAATGTATTTTTTAACCTTGTGTCATTGGGGTAATAAGAAAAACACATCTTCAATCCGTGGAAGTTCTGCAGTAATGCTGGCAGCGGTTTTTCCAGCAAATGCTGTGAACCCCATGCCCAACATTTACCAGTAAGTTCAATCGGACGGGACCATGCTCCCGCTGCAACAGTGCGGCCACGAACATGTCACCCGGGCAGAGATGTGGATGATGCGACAAGGATAGGTACGCAGGGCCAATAACAACCGCCCGCTAAATTCGCAAGGCTGGTATTAAGCAGCCGAATTAAAAAACAGGCCGGCGTAATGCACCGGCCGCTGCTGCCGCCAGGGGTGTATTACCCGGCACAGCAGTCATTAAAACGAAAGAAGAAGGAAGAAAAACATGAGAAATGAAATTAATACACAACATAAACGATTTTTAACAAGTACTACCAAAGTTAATAGAACTAGAAAGATCTTCTCCTTATAACGGCAACTCCCGAGCACTCGGGGCATGAAAGTCGAGGACCCCACCGCAAGGCAGGGCAACCGGACAGCCGCAGGAGCGAGACCAAACATCCCAAACCGGGGGAGTGGATCTTTCTGAACTTTATAGAGGAAATGATCCATGATCCAAAACCAAGCACTGCCCACACGTTTACGTGCCATTTTAATCGGCCTGTTTCTCGCCCTGGCGTGGACCAGCCCGGCCTTCAGCGCCCCTGACAAACGCGCCAACGCCGAAGCCCTGACCCACTCGCTTGTGGGCCTCAACACCGCTTACCAAAAAGCAGCACCTGCTGCCAAATCAGCAGCACTGCAAAACCTTATCGACGCCACCGTAGAGCGCCAGGCATTGTTAGCCGAGCTGATCGAAACCGATCCGGCTGCGGTGCTGCGCGTTGCGATTCCGGACCGTGTCCGTAAAGGCATGCCGGCTGAG
>UPTN01000128.1_pt1 | contig 42380 bp, 63 predicted proteins | sample 2160111 | NCBI WGS metagenome assembly UPTN01 (sample SAMN06265058, study PRJEB28932) | marine metagenome | isolation source: Columbia River Estuary | place: USA:Columbia River Estuary, USA | collected 2014-05-05
TGCTGAATACAATGCCCACTTATAATGAAACGCACCTTTGTCGGCATTTAAAAAGTTCATAGCTTCCATTTCGCCTAACCCTGCTGGAATACGATTGTAGTCTACGTATTCACTATAACGCTGCTTACCGATAAATGTAGCATAGAATCCACTAATACTAGGTAAAAAGAATGCATAGTCGTTTTGGGTAGAAGTTAAGTTACTTTCCATTTGCGTCCTTGTATGCTTGTTCTATGCTGCTTACGTCATCGTCGTTCCAATACTTGTCAGTTTTTAAATCTGACAGGAGATCGATAATTTGTTGTTCTGTAACTGTCGATGACCCGATTGCGTCAATTGATGAAGTGTTTGAGGACCTGCCGCTATAGCCTCCTGATGTAACAGTATAAGATCCTGGATAACCAATACCAGTTCCGGCAACCCATGTTGGGTTGGCATAGCCGCCGCTATAGACACCGCCGGAATTTCTTAAAACAGCAACGTCATTTTCTAATTTAGTCAACCTGTCAAACATACCCTGGAATGGGCCAGTTTCACCTGCATTTTCTGATTCGGAAATAGCTGCAATTAACATAAAGTTGCGCAATGCTTTTTTTACAGCTGGATTGTCTGATGCAATAGCTGCATCAAACATTTTAGCAAACTCATAAAGTTCTTGTTCGTTCATGTTCGTTCCTTACTTTTGTTGTGCTGGCAGCATGTAATCGTACACTGCTAATCCGCTATCGACACTAATCTTCATAACGCCGTCTGCAATACTCATTGTTTTATCGCCGTCGAGTCCTAGGATATCAACAACTTCGGAAATTGGCCAAGACCAACTATTTTGCAAGGATCCAGTAAGTCCACTTTCAAATGTAAAGTGACCTGCGTGTGTAACCGCATCACCAAAGTAAAAGTTTAGATTGCCATCTTCAGTTTTAACTTGGAATACAGTTTCTTCTGAATGCGCACCTTGCATAAGTTTCAAGCGGCCAATTGCTGCCATAGTTGGTTCAATTACAACGCGCCAGTCGCCGCCTTTGAACATTGCTGTCTTTAGTTTCTCTTCGATAATCTGTCTGTTCATAAAACGATAATCGTTTTGGAAGTCACCGTTAGCATTTTCAAAGTGAATCTGAGCAGGAATCGTTTCACCGTTTCTTTCCTCTTGGCGCACCTCAATGTTTGCTTCTTTTTTGTACTCTGGGTTTTTAAGGTGATATGCAAGTTTGTTTAAGTCTGGCATACCAAACACTCCGCTGAATTCTCCAACTGGCTGTTTTGTGACTGCCGACATAATAACAGCACGATTCTCTGTCATTGCGTCAAGTCTAGTTTCGTTTTCATTTTCTGCTGTAACTTTAAGCATAGTAATGAACCCTAAGCTGTGTGTATGATTTATAATATCAAGTAGTATGTCTCTCATTTAAGTCTCCAATAATAGTTTATTATATAATTAATTCGGTAAAACGTCAAGTCTTTTTACGAATTATTTTGTTGTATTTTACTGCTGCATCAAGTGTATTTAGATTAATATTTTTATTTGCTGCCATTTTTAATAGAGCGCTTGTGTCTTTAGGAAAACACATTCCGCCCCATCCTCGTGCATAATCTGGATCAACAAACGAATGACTTTCTCTAATACGTTTGTCTTTGGTAATTCCTTTTCTTACACTGTCAAAATCAATGTCGTGTGCTTTACAAAAGTCGTATACTTCGTTAAAGAAACTAACCTTAGTAGCTAAAAACGCATTTCTGAAATACTTAACAAGTATTGCTTCTTCAACTGATAAAAGCAAAAACTTGGATCTGTTGTTATGCTTTTTATAAAAGTCTCTCCAGAAGAGAACGTTTTCGCCAGCTAATATAAATTGGTTTGTATCAGCTAAGTCGGTTGTTGATGATATTGCTCTTAAGAATTCAGGACTAAACGTTATGTTGTGTGCAGGGAATTTGTCTTTAATTTGATTCCATCCGTTAAGATCAATTGTGCTTTTAATTAGTATCGGAACGTCTTTGGGAGACTTTGATAGAACATCTATTACATTTGTAATATCGCATCCTCCATTACTATCCTCCGGTGTTGGTACACAACAAATTACAGCCTCAACGTTTTCTAATTTTTCTAGCTTGGTGTTGTTGTGCAATGGATCAACTATTTCAAAGTCAAAATGACCTTTAAAAACATCGTAGTGTGCTTTTCCAACAAATCCAAATCCTGCCAATGCTATCATTTTGCTATCTTAGCCTCCATATAATACGCAAGTGTTTCGAATGTGTGATTCCAGTTACGAACTGGAACAACGATTCCTAAGCGGTTTTTTCGAATAGCTTCAGCTAGTGAAAAGTCATTGCCGCCGGGTTCGATCTTATCACCAAAGAAAAACAATTTATCTTTATTAGTGTATTTGATTCTTTTTAAAATTTGACTCTTGTCAAACCCTTTAGGATAGATGTCAATTCCTGTTTCGCCGCCTATAACAGCTTCACACTTAAATCGGTCCGGCATAAACTTATTAAAGGTTTCTACAATTCTTTGGCGCTGACTTGTTTCAGTATCGTATTCGATATATTTTTGTCTTTGTTCTGCGTTGGCGTTTCTGCCAACAATACTAAAATTTACAGCACCGGGTCGGACTTCTAAGTGATTACCAGTCATATCTTGATAATCACTAAGTGCTAATGTGTTCATTAAATAGTTATCTACTTCTTCTGGCAGAGTCCACTTGTTTGTATAAATGTTTTCGCCTTTTTGCCAAACATCATTTCCAGAGCAATTAAAAACCATCACGGCCTTATTTACAATACGCTCGCCTAGTTGTTCAATTGTCTTATCTTTGTCAGATCCGGTAACTAGATATACCGGATTAGCAGAGCAGAATGCAGAAAAGAAATCTTCATGATCTTGGCTTATGCTCCCTCTACTCGGAGTTAGTGTTCCGTCCACATCAAAAATAAATTTATTCATTGTTTGTTGCCTTTGCTACTCGCTCTCGCAAATTACTTGTACTAAACCTGTGATCACGTTTATTGAAGTGTAATTGTATGCCGCGTCTGCGACAAACATCTTTTCCACTAAACTCTTTTTCTTTATATTCTTCTCCTAAGAAACGAACATTGAGTTGAAAAAGTTCTAGTATATCTATTAAGTCTTGCTCGGTTTGATAGGGCACAATCTCGTCAACAAATTTTAATGCATTTAATTGTGCATATCTTTCTACAAGTGTTTGTACCGGTTTGTTCTTTGTATCGGGCCTGTCGATTGTAGGGTCGGTTTGTAACCCTACAATCAAATAATCGCAATTTTCTCTAGCTTCGCGTAACATGCCAATGTGTCCTGCATGTAATAGATCAAATGCTGAAAATGTAATACCTACTTTCATAATCTAAAAACCCTTTCTCTTAAATCATAATCCGAAGAATAAAATTGTTTAACTTTCTTAATTAATCTTTTATCTATAACTTTATCGAGCTTTTCTTTGAATTGTACTTTAGCTGGAAAATCTGTAGCAGAATAATGTAAAGGAATTTCTTTAAACCAATTAAATTTATTGTTTAATTTCTCTAATCCGTCTGTTTCTAAATCATAATAGCGAATAGTTCTAGTGTTATTGTCATTACGTTTTGGTTGAAGAAGAAAATCCGATTGTGGAACAGTGTGCTCATCAAATTCAATTTTTTCAATTGTATCTAATATCATTTCTTCTTTATCTTGATTGTGTAAATAAAATTCCTGCATACCACTTATCCATCTTTTATATGGATCTCGTAATATTACATGAAACTGATCTATCCTATGTTTCCTCCAGTCGATGCCACGCCAGTTAGAATCTTCGCCATGTCGACGATAATATGCAAGTCTAATTAAGCTTGAAGCATTTTTTGGTATCCACACTATAGCATCTTTATTATCTAACGTACACAAATAAGGAGCGTGCTTATAAAATTCTCTCATTAATCACCAAAGTCAAAGAAGTCAGTGAAAGTATTATTTCGCTTAGTACTTTCGAGATCATAGTTTAGAACTCCAATAAGGTTGCCAAGTTTGTTATCAATAATAGTTTCTTCCATTGCTGCGTCGTCAAACGGCAATTCTTTAAACCAATCTGGCAAACGTAACTCGTCTGTTGGAAAAGCAACACTAGTATAACCAAGTGGGTTGGCCCTTACCTTACACACAACAACCTTCATGCCGTCGACAACTTCTTGCGAATACTTGTCTCCGTTCATACGCTTGAGTGTGTTCCAGTTAATGCTTGCTCTAACGTGTCCTGGCATATTAGCTTTACCTTGCTTTTCTTCAAGTCTCTGATAATGCAAAATATTATTTGCTCTCTTTGGAGAGCCTTTTTCGTAACCTGGACGATCTTTAAACAATGTTCTAAACTCAGTAATGGCATTAAGAATATCTGATTCCGGCTGCTTGAACAGAACCATGTCAAGTAATTCTTTTAAGAAGTCTTGCATAAACACAGGTGTGTCACTTCGCTTTAGGTCTAAGCCCATTGCCTTAACTTTGCCTCGTTTACCTTCAACATCTTTTCTGTTACCTTCGTCGTCAAATACAAGAATTGCGTAACGCTTCTTTGTAATAAACAGTCCAGTCTCGCCAACAATTTCTCTGCCTGCTTTAATAACTGTTGCACGAGATTTAGGACAATGATACGCTCTGCCCATAAAGTCTGGAAACGTTTTGTTAACCTGATCAGCAATTTGATCATACAATGCAATAACGTTATCTTTAGTCCATGGAATACTACCGTTGTCAATATCCTTCTTTAAGCTAGGATATGCACTAAAGTATACCGAGTCGGTGTCGCCGTAAATAACAGCGTCGCCGACGTGGTCATATTTTCCTGTAATAGTTTTGTTAACTTCGGCGCTCATGTGTTGAACAATGCCCCTGCCAGTTAGCGTAGTAGATTGCCCAATACGTTTATCAAAGAATCTACAACCTGGATTAAGAATAGCACCATATAACGAGTTTAGGTTAATCTTTTTAACTAGTTGTCGTTTATCCCAAAACGCAATCTCTGCACTGTTTTGTGCAGCTCTTGCCTTCTTTAGCATCTTCTGCAAGTCTTGACGCTCGCTATACCAACGCTTTAGCAGACCTGGAATAACAGCTTCAAACTCGTGTGTAAAGATAGTACCATTGGCACTTAGCATCCATGGCTGATTGCTATCAAAAATTAATTGATTTACTTCTGCTGCGCTTAGAACATCCGAGCGTCCATCTTCCCAATCAATTATAATATCCTTGTCACGACGCTTTTCCATTACCTGTGTGTATTCATGGGTGCCAAAAAGTCCTTCCCATGATGCAGCAAATGACTTCTTCTTAAGGGTCATTTGCTCATGCACAAATGCATCAGTTTCTGTAGGACGTAACTGTCCTACAATACTTTCAGGTGCCATGTTTAACGCTCTAATCACACTTGGATATAGAGAGTTCAAGTCCATTGAAGCAATCCATTCATGCAATCCTTTTTTTGGATAAGCAACATAAGCACCTGCTGCTTGTGTATTCTCTCCATGATTTTTTCTGTTAGGCACTTGCATACCTCTACGGTGTGCTTCGTTAATAATAGCTTGTTCGGTAACAGCAACCGCACCCATTGTAGTTTGTAACAAAACTGTGTTATCGTGTGCAATTTCACTTGCTAGTTCAATAAACCTTAGCTTCTTATCTAGCTTGTCGAGCAATGCAGTATCTTGTCTGTTATATTCAATAAACGTTTCAAAGTCATTATTATAAAGCTGATCAAGTGTACCTTCGTATACTGTTTTGTTTTCTCCAATTTCCATCTCACCAATAGCATCAAGTCTATAGCTGTGACGTTCTTCGTATGTGTACTTACGATAAAGCTCTAAGCTGTCCATGTGTACACGTCCGACTAAATCATACGTTTCGGCATTCTTTCCGTACTTAACATATTCTCTCTTCTTAGGAAGTTGATCCCATAAACAAAAACGTCTTGTATCATTTTTACTTAATACTCTTGCAATCCTATTTACAGTATACGGAATATCATATCCTTCGCTGTTCCATCCACTTACAATATCAGCGTCGCCAATAAGATCAAGAAACACATTAAGCATTTCTCTTTCGCCGTTGCCGTCTTTGTCGTTTGGAAACAACAACACGTCATTGCCCCAACGCGCTTCGCACATTGCTCTAGCATCTTCGATGGCCATTCCTTTTGGAGGCATTGCTACTGTAATAAGATCGTTAGTCCATTGTAGATGTACTGTGATTGCAGTGATTGCCATAAACGGATCAGAAGGTGGCGCAAAGCCTCTCTCTGGATCAAAGTCTGTTTCGATGTCAAAGAAACAAACGTTTAGCTTAGGGGCATCTTGATTTTGATAGTTTTCGCTTAAACATTGGAATACAGGATTAATGTCCGATTCAAATAATGTTTTGCCTTTATTGATTGCAAGTTCTTTTCTGTAGTCTTTTGTGTTCTTGCATATAATCCTTGAAAGCGGATTACCGAAAATACTCTTGTATTTTCCTTTTTGATCTTCGTAATAAAATGTGTATTTTACAGGATGATCGACAAACTTTCGTTTGCCATTATCGTCTCGTTCGACAATTCTGATTGTATCAGCATTGCGATCAAAGAACGCGTCAACGTATGGCATTGTGAATCTCCTCGTCTCTAATTTTGGCTACGTCTTCATGAACATATTTGTCCAAAACACATTCTCGAAGACAACTTTCTGGTCTAATGCATTCGTTGCATCTCTCCACTTCGTCATAGGCTTCTAGCCAGTTGTACGGGTCATTCATTATTTCTCCTCGCTGTTTATGGCCAGCATACCGTTTAACCTGTTCGTAAAGTGAACGACACTAACACTACTTAGTGTGTTTAAGCATGTACATTGTAATTTTCGGATCATCGACTACGAGTATGTCACTAGGATATTTTCGATCAGGATAACTGTATCCGACTGCTACTACATTAACCATTTTAGGATTTAACTTAGCAACTGATGCAACACACAAAGCGTTGCGTTGGGGATACACTACGGTATCCCCTACCTTAATCACATTGCCGAGAATGTCTTTGTGCTCAGGTATTTCTTCAGGCATCTTTATCATAACCTGTTATAGCTACAATAGTTTCAAGATCATCAAATTCACTTTGATGCTTGTCCCAATCGCGGTTCTTTGCAACTTTGATTGCTTTGTTAATAAGACTTGGCTTAACGTCAAGTTCTTCTGCAACTGCCTTAACAGTTTCTCTTAATCCGCCTTGTAGATCTTCTACTTCTTGAAGGACGCCAACGCCTTCTTTAATTAGTCTCTCTAACTTGGATTTCTCTTCTGGTCCGTAGACTCTATCACTCATTAAAAACCTCCGTTGTAATTACTTTACTATATTAGATAAATGCGGTTTTGTCAAGGTTTTTATTTAATAAATGCGCCAATTCTTCCATGAACATCAGAATAATCTCTGTAACTATATCCGTCTGGCGGCGTTGTACTTTGACCAAGCCAAACTGGTATAAAATGATCAATGCCACCTTCAAAGTCTTCGTTGTGTCTGAAATGTACTTCGATTAGTTTATTACCAATAAACTCACAGTTGATCCATTTGTATTTTTTAAATAAGTCTTTGAGTATTTCAGGACGTGCGCCGTAATCTTCTGTGCGCTTCCACTCAGTCCATTGTGTGAATGTATCTGTATTTTTAAATCCTTCGACACATAGTTTTTGTAATCCATGTTGGTAATCAACACTCAAGTGCCTACCGTCAAACCATTCACACCAAAAGTATCCAATCGGTAAATGCAGTGTGCATCGGTCTAGCCAAACTTTGTGCGCACCTAACCCTAATCCCATCATATTAACGCACGGGCGCACAATATAAAAGCCCGGCACAGGAACATCTAATCCAACCGGGCCGCAATTATATTTAAGCTTACGTGATAGTATTAGTTTATCCATTACCCAGATGTCATCAGGGTCTACAGTCTGCCAAACTAAATCCTCGGCAGAATTAGACATTACTTTTTCTTGACGTGCTCTGGCTTGCCTTTATGCTTTGTACTTGCATAATCTGTAGCATCTGATTTCTTCATAGTCTTTGCAGTCTTAGCAACTTCTGCTGAAGCAGGCTTTTCGCCTTTTTGTGCAGCATGGACCATGCCCATATAACGTTGTTGTGCTTTTGATTTTGCTTTCTCAAGTAGTGATTTATATTCACTAATCTGTGATTCTGACATGCCTGGAACCATTGGCTTCTCAATTGGCGTTGCAACTTTTTGACTGTATTCAAGAGCAGTATGTACGCTTTGAATGTAATCAGCTGCTTTAGTAATTTTTGATTGTTGCCAAGCTTCGAGACCTTCTTGCTCGGAAACATTCTTTAGCATCTGGTAAAGCTCAACTGCATTTTGTGCAATCTTATAAAGCTCTGCACGAGCCATTTGTACTTCGTGATCTGCATCAGCTGTACCTGCAAGTTCTGCTATACCCTCGTTTGTTTTTTTCATTGTCATAGTTGTCTCCGGAAACTTTAATATATTTATCTTTTCTTCTTTGCTGGCTTCTTTTTTGGAGCCGAGTTAGCGAAGATATTATCCTGATCTAATGCGTTTTTCATTGTACCGTCGGCGTTGTACATGTTGCGTTTTTGCATCCCGCCAACTGATCCGGTAACTGTTGCAATGCCGCCAGCACTGCCCGCGCCAGCCGATGCTGTTTCAGTTACTATGTCATTAATTTTAACCATTACATTTCTCTTGGTTTTTGATCTTGGATTTGAAATAGAACATCATTTAACTTAGCAGGCTTGCCCGCTGCAAGTTCTCTTGAAATGTTCATCCTATCAATCTCGCCGATTTGAGGAATCTTCATTTTAAGTTCTTGTTGTATATGGTGTGGCTTAACTGGCGTTGGCAAATCACTAAACTGAACAGGGATTGGTCGTCCGTTTTTTGTAGCAGTAATCTTAGTTCCAATGCTCGGTTGTCCGTATTCTGTAATTACATCATTTATTTTCATTTTAACCTACTAACTTTCCGCCCAATGGGTGCGGGCCTCTTTTTTTCTTTTTAGGCATCGGCCCGCCATCTCTAGCGTAGTCGCCGTCCTTTTGTTTATATACTTCTTTAACTTTTTTACAGTCGTTAACTCGCTTGCCGTTCTTGCCTTTTTTAGTACCGACTTTACGATAGCCGTCCCAACAGGTAATTTCATCTATTTTCATTTTGAACTCCTTATGCCATTAATAGTAGCATCTGGTCCGTACTGTGCTTGAATTAATTTCTTTGCTTCTTGCATGTTTCGTGCTGAGACTTGAACAGGGATCCACTGACTGTAATAACGTTGCTTAACGCGAACGTTTGCAGTGAAGATAGAAAATCCAGTCTTTTGATCAAGCTCTCTTAATAACATGCTAGTATTTATTCCAATCAAATAGCTTTTGTTTAGGCACTGACAAATCGTTTATGTCGTGCCCGCCTTCAATACAAGCTTCTTCCATTGCAGTTAATTTCTTCTTTTGAACTTTGCCGTCGGTGCGCAAAAATGGAGGGAAGCCATTAATAGACACATCATTACCGTACTTAGCTGCTTGTCGCGGAATTTCACCAACACCTACATCGATTGTAGTGTTAACGCCCTTGACAACACGACCATCTTCATTTATAAGATCACTTACTTGCATCTGGGTCTTCGGCGTTTAGTTCGTCAGTTGTGTCACCGGTTACTTTGTATGTCTTGCCGCCTACTTTAAAGCTTGACTTACCTGCTTTAATAGCATTCATACGCGCATCGGTAAAATCATTAGACTCTGTAAAACTCTCCGGGATACCAGTCTTCTGAGAATACTGTCTTGATAACATCCTAGGATTGAGCCCAACACCACTAAGGTCAACTTCTCTTCCGACTTGAAATGCATGTTTTCTTACATCCTTTTCAGGATCTGATTTCACTGCTTTATCAAGGTACATGAATATTGCATCTAGCATACGTTGCTTTTGCTTTGCACTTATATTTGCAATAAGTTCATCTCTGCTTATTGCTTCTTCCATTTTACTTAGTTTTGTATAGTAATTTGGATCTTCGCCAATGTGATCTAGTGCAATTTCTCTAGCAACTTTTCTATCACTAGTATGCTCAAGTTCTACCTTAGTACCTTTTGCTAATTGTGATTTTATATGACTGCTACTAACGTTGTGCTTTTTTACTAGTTCAGCAACACTCGGTGTAGGTTTGTCAAGCTTTGTTTCAGTTACAATTTCGTATATTTTCATTTTTTTGTACGTCCTCTAAACTGTGGAGGATTGTTGTAAGGATTTGGATTACCGAACCACATTTTAAACCATTCGTCTGTGCCCGGGTTAATACCTTGCTCTTTTTCTTTTTGACGATTGTCCGCAGCAAATTGGTATGGATCTTCGAATTGAATTTCTTTGTATCCGCCCCATTCACCTATACCGGCTAGTCTTTGTAGTTCTTTAATATCATCCATTACACTCTCAACTCTTTATTTGGAGTAGTAAAGTTTTTCTTGCGCATAACCGTCTTTGCAACTAGGTCAAGTTGCTGGTTACGATCGTCCCAATTAAGAACAAATGGAAGGTTAATGTCTGTTTGCATGTCTTTAATTACAGCTTGCGCATCTGGACCCATTTGTGCAATCTGTTTTCCGTACTTGCTATAAGTATCTCTAAACAATTTTACTAATTCTTGTATAGTAATTTGTCTTATGTTTCTTTCATCATTCACTCTATCTAGGAAGTGTCTTGTAAACTCGACATCGATTCCTAGTCTTGCAAACAACTTGTCTAGGTATTTCTCTAGTGTTTTTAAAAGTATTGGGGTAACAGGCGGCGCAGTTTGTTGTTGTGGCTGTTGTGGCTGCGGAGTTCTTAGTTGTGCTTTGCCATCTGCTTGTGGCTGTTGTGGTCGCTGCGGCAGGCTAAGGGTTGCTTCTTCAATGCCCATTCCGCTTCGTACAGCGGCGTAAAGTGCTTTAGCTGCTCTAGGGTTAGGAACACCCTCTGCAAACGTTGTATAGTCGCCGTTGAATGCGGCCTTGCGCAGTTTACTAGCACTCATTGCTTCTACAAGACTGCCTTCGCTATTGCGATCACCTGAACTTACAACATTAATATTCTTAAAATTGTATTCTTGGCCGTTATATTTGTGAATAAGTTCAGCAAACTCGTTAAGGCGGTCAGCACCTGCAACAAAAAAAATGTTGTTGTATCCTTGTTCGTCGAGATGCTTCAATGCTTGAATAATTGTACGTACTTCTGGATTACCTACTTTAATGTTAGGAAAGAAGCTTTCTACAAACTTTACTTTAGTATTAAAATCTAACGGATCTGATTTCTTTGCTTGCTTGTGACTTAGGAAAAGGAAGCTGTCGCCGGGCAAACTTGCAACAGTTTCAGCTAATTTCATATGCCCAATAGTAGGAGGGTTCATGCGACCAAACGCAAAGGTTGCTGTCTTGTTGTCTTGCTCGTATACTTCTCTAAGTAACATTAGTAATCTCCCTTACGGAAACTTTCTTTCTCGTCTGTTAGAAGTTTATCAATGCATTCCATCTTTTCTGATGGAGACATCATATCGTCTGGTCTTCTGTTCAAACCAAACTTACCAACGTATGCTTTGATAGCGTCGTCAATGATAGGAACAAAGTCTTTCTTGTTAACTTTGCCACCGTTGCTTACAGTCTCTTGTACGTTTAACAGCATTGGATATAGTTTACGTCTATAGAAACTATTCTCATTTTTCATAAAAACAATTAAGTCATCTACCATGTTCCACGGCAGTGGCTGAGTAGGATCAAGATCAGTCATGTCATCAATTTCATTAAGTTTCATAATTATTCCTTTGCACTAATTTCGATGTCAAAATTAGTTAATCCCATGTCAAATATTTCTTCTGCAATAGCTTCTGCAAGTGCATGAGACTCTTCGTCTTCAAGTGCTTCGCTAATTGCAATACGTAGAACATGTTCACCGTCTACTGTTTCGCCAAGTTGATAATTAGTTCCGTCTTCGTTAAGAGGCATACTTCCGAGGTTAATAAGCGAGTCTACAACTGCTTCCTCGTTTAGGGTGCCTTCTTTCCAAATGATACTTACAAAATTTTCCATATTCTTTTGCCTTAATGATTTAGTAATACGCTATTTACAGTACCGTCAGTCCAGTTACGTATTGTTGCTCTTACCCATACATAGTTGCCAGTAAAGTTTTTAATAAACGCACCCGATGCTTCGGCATCGTCAACTGTTATGCTAGTATGAGTTGTTTCGGTAAGTATGAACCAATCTGCGTCAACTGGTTCAGTTGCAAGAGTAGCCTCAATCTCAATGGATCCAATGAATCCTTCTAAGCTGTATTGTACAGTATGTATACCGTCGGACCTACCGTAGAATCCGTCGCCTTTGAACATTTCGCCAGTCACACCCTGGGTACTACTTTCCCCAGGGTGTGTTTGACCAGATAATATATTTTCACTATTCGCCATAAAGTATTTATCTAATGTCGCCTTTGTATACTAGCTTATCTATTTTACCTATATTATCACCTAGCATTATCTTAAGAAGGAAGATGATCTTTTCATCCTTGACATAAAAGTACTGTCCTTGTATCCACCTAGTTTCACATCTTAGGTTCTCAAGTAATATATTGCCAATCTTAACTTTATCGGAATTGTTATCAATCCAATCAGCTAATTCGGCCTTGCCTGGTTTACGACCAAACGTTATCTTGTACGGAAAGTCTGTAGGCTTATCGATTATAATAGTGTTTGCATTTGCTACTAAAAAGCTAACTACTTCCTTACTAGGCTCCCAAAGTTCTATGTCGTCTGTGCGAATGTTCTTACTTAGTTTTGTTAACGTCGTTAAATTATTTGTATAGATAATAATTGTTTGATGTTCGCAGCGCAACAGATAATCTGTTGCACCACGTAAACTTTTGTAAATGCGATCTGCATCAAGTAGTTGTTGAAACGATATAGTAACAAGTGTTCTATATCGTGTACTTGTTATAGCCTCGCCATTGCGATGTTGTTCAAAGAACTCTTCAATCCTTGCCTTGGCAAACTCTAACTTCCCGCCGCGTTGTCTTTCTGTTCTAAAGATTGCTGCTAACGGGTTGCCAATTCTGAGCTTGTAGAGATACTTTTTGTAGTGTAGCTTCTTAGATTCCGACCGTTTCAGACTGCTCATTTGCTGTTACCTCAAGTTTAACTAAACTATCAACGATGTCGATATTAACGGTTCCACCAGCTTTTAGCTCGCCAAATAGCATAAGCCTTGACAACGGACGCTTAATGTCTTTGTCAATAACACGCTGTAGAGGTCTTGCACCCATCTTAGGATCAAATCCTTTCTCAACTAAGTAGTCAAGAGCTTCGTTTGATACAGTAACATGAACGCCTTTATCTTTAACTTGTTCTCTAAGTTCTCCAAGAAACTTGCCAACAATCTTAAGCATAACTGGCTTGCCGAGTTTAGCAAAGGTGATTGTAGCATCCAGACGGTTGCGGAACTCCGGAGCAAAGAACTTCTTGAGTTCAGTGTCTTCGTATTCTTTTTCCAGTGTGTCGCCAAATCCAATGCTGTTCTTTTCAGAAGCTCTTGCACCCAGGTTGGTTGTAAGAATCAATACACAATTACGTGCATCTGCTTCTTTACCGTTTGACCCTGTAATTCTACCGTTGTCCATTAGCTGAAGCAATACTGATGTAACATCAGGGTGTGCTTTTTCAATCTCGTCAAGTAGTAGAACACAGTTTGGATTCTCTTGTAGCTTGACAATTAGCTGACCTGCGTTGTCATCAAACCCAACATACCCTGGTGGAGCACCAATAAACTTAGCAACACTATGCTTCTCTTGGTATTCCGACATATCAAATCTTACAAGCTTTACACCAAGGTGGTGTGCAAGTGCTTTTGCTGTCTCGGTTTTACCTGTACCAGTTGGGCCCATAAAGATAAAGCTTCCAACTGGTTTGTTGTCAGGCTTTAGACCTGCCTGGCTAACAAGAATCTTGTCAACAATGCCTTCAATTGCTTCGTCTTGACCAAACACACTACTTTTAAGATTTTCTTCAAGGTGTATAAGATTCTCAGTTTCTTTTTCAGCAACTTGTTCTTCTGGAATGTTTACAATTTTTGCAAGTTCAAACTGAATGTTTGCAGGGTGTACAACACAATTTTCAGTTTGCTCGTTAACCTTAAATCTTGAACAAGCAACATCAATTAGGTCAATTGCCTTGTCAGGAAGCTTTTTGTCAGTTTGATACTTAACACTAAGTTTTACAGCTTCGTCAATTGCTTCGTCAGTAATAACTACATTGTGGAAGTCTTCGTAGTACTTACGAATTCCTTGTAGAATTTCGACTGCCATTGCTGGTGACGGCTCGTCAACACTAACACGCTGGAAGCGTCGCATAAGTGCGCGATCCTTCTCAAAGTATTTGCGGTATTCTTCCCAAGTAGTTGATGCAACTACTTTAATGTTACCCTTACTTAACGCTGGCTTGAGCATGTTAGCAAGATCGTTTGCGCTATTCTGTCCACCTGCACCAGCACCACTAATCATGTGTGCCTCGTCAATAAACATAATAGTCTTGCCTTTCTTTTGCAGGCCTGACAACACAAGCTTAAAGCGCTCTTCAAAGTCGCCGCGGTACTTAGAACCCGCAAGCATACTGCCAATGTCTAGACTGTAAACGCTGTATTCTTTTAAGAACTCTGGCACTTCTCCGTTTTCGATGCGCCATGCAAGACCTTCGGCAATTGCTGTTTTACCAACGCCAGGGTCGCCAACAAGCAATACGTTGCTCTTACTGCGACGTCCGAGGGCTAGTGCAACTTGTTCAACTTCTTCAACTCGACCAATAACAGGATCAATCTTGCCTTGTCTTACTTCGTCGTTTAAGTCAGTTGTAAATGCTTTGAGTGCTTTGGCTGCTGGCCCGCGAGTTTCTGGACCCATGCTTTCGTCTTCATCTACGCTAACTCCATCTTCGTTTGTGGCAGCATATGCAGTAAATTTGTCTTTGTCAATGTTAGCTTGCTGTGTAACAAAATAAGCATACGAACGCTTCTCCGTTAAGAGACTAGTAAAGACATCTATAACTTGAATTTCGTTGCGGCCTTGGAAAAGAATTTGGGCAAATGCACGATTTAATACTCGTTCAACTGCTTGTGTCTTCTTTGGCTTAAACTTTTCATCATCAATTTTGATGTCGTTAAGCTTTGTTGCAACATAATTTTCAAGGTTCTTTTTCATTAGATCAGGATCTGAACCGTATCCAATAATACTTTCTCTAAACTCGTCATCTTCAAGCATTACACAAAGCAAGTGCTCAAGAGTTAGATACTCGTGCTGGTAGCTAAGAGCATATTTAACTGCCTTGTCAAATACTTGTTGTAATGCTAAACTTGGGTCAATCATGCGTTATCCTTTTTTTTACGGCGTTTCTCGGCCATTTTTAATTTTAATTTGCTAACACGGTTAATAAACTGTACGCCATGTAGATGATCGTATTCGTGTAAGAATATACGGGCGTCTATGTCATCAAACTTTGCATCTATATGTATAACAGCTTTTCCGTCATCTGTCAAGGTATCAAATTCCACCATGCAACTTATAGGTCGTTTAACTTTAAGGAATAATCCCGGATGGCTCAAACATCCTTCAATGCCTTCTTCCTTCTCATTACTAATTCCTTTAATTATTGGATTAATAACTACTAAAGGTGTTCCAACCTTCTTATTAAGTATAACTTTCATAACAAAAATCTGTGCGTTAAGCCCAACTTGATTGGCACTAAGTCCAAGTCCGCCCTCGGCATTCATTAAGTCTATCATGTCTAATGCAATAGGTGCAGGGTGCATTTGGTCTAACTCAAAAGGTTTAACCGGCATTTCAAGCATTACATCAGGTGCTGTTATTAAGTTCATCATTTATTTCTTTAATCCTTTGTCTTTGATCAGCTGTAAGGTTTTGTGGTATACGTGCCTTTAGTGTAACATAAAGATTACCCTTTTGGCCTGTAACTCTAGTAGGCAACCCGTGGCCTGCAACACTTAACGTCGTGCCAGGCTGAGTCCCTTCTGGAATATTAACACTAATACTTGATCCTGAAAGCGTTTTTATTTCAACTTTAGTTCCTAGTACTAAATCAAATATACTAACTCCGTGCTCCATATACAAGTGCTTGTTGTTTCTTTCAAAGATCTTGTGTCTTAGTACTTGAACTTGTACAAGCAAATCGCCACGGGGCAATTGTCTTGCTGCATTGTCGCCCAGCCCTTTGTATCTAATAGTCTCACCGTGTTCGACGCCTGCATGAATTCTTATATTAGCAGTAGTTTGTTGTCCAGTTGCCAATGTATAACTTGCTATTATATCTTTGCCTTCGAGAACTTCTTCTAAGTTAATTTTAATAGCAATTCTTAAATCTCTGTTACGTCGTTGTACATTTTGACCAAAGAAGTTACTAAAGATATCTTCAAATCCAGGCTGGTCAAAAGCTGTGCGAGCACCGGGAGTGTCATAAGCCTGTCTTTTAGCCGGGTCTTTTAATGTTTCGTATGATTCATTAATTTCTTTAAATTTAACTTCGTCACCGCCGTGGTCAGGATGATATTGTTTAGCAAGCTTTCTGTAAGCTTTTTTAATATCATCCTGAGATGAGTCTTTTGAAACTCCAAGTATTTTGTAATAATCCATACATATACTTATTATTCAGATGGACCCCTGCCACCAGATCCGACGTAAAGTCCAAACCATGCTGCACCTGCTCCAACAATAATGGATATTAATCCACTTTGTTCCATTGATGGATCGGGCAACAACAAATACCATTCGATAACTCTGTAAAGAATGTATATGTAAACTATAATAAACGCTCTAGGGAACGGTCGCCAAGCGTCGATAGCCCTAGCTAAGTGTATCCATTTACCGTAAGGGTTAGGACCTAAGTCCTTTGCAGTAGTGTCTACTTGCAAGTCCAATTTGATTTTACGTGTAACGCCATTTTCACCAGTTTCAATAACTATGTCGTGGTCGCTGTTGCCCTCAGTTGGTGCTTCGCCTCTGTATCTACTAGTTTGCTCAAACGCCGGTTCGTCTGCCCATTCGTCCTCAACCGGGTGTTCTCTTGGCATGTTAGCCCTCCATTTAGTTCACTATTACAGCACCTTCCAAAGCCCTCTCGGATTGCTGATAGTATCTTTCGTACGCTATAATAATACGCTGCTGCTGCTCAACTAGTGTACGCAAGTCAGCTGTATTTAAGCTTAAATTCTCATAACCGGTGCCTGACAGGCCGAATATAACAACGGGTTCGCCTCTTGCTGCCAGTTCGGCCATCTTCTCTTCAAAGTTACCAGGCGTGATTACTATCCATTCTACTGGACGTGCTCTTACTTCGTCTGTGCCCGGTAACGTAAGACTAGGTCTGTTAACTGGTACAGTTGAAATAGATATTGGTTCGTTTGGCTTAGCGCAGCCTGCTAGTATTCCAAAGCCAAGGACACTCATTATTAAAATCTGTCGCACTTTCGGCATTCCTTTCGTCTTCTGTTAATGGCGCACCTGATAGTATTTCAAAACATCTAAATGCGTTCTCAGTTCCTCTGTTAATTAATCTCTCAATAAGCTCTGGTCTGTTAGCTGCTAAGAAACCTATGTCGTGTTCTGATAGCTTGTCTGCTAGTGCATCGTTTTGTCTACGTATAGTTGCAAAGTCTTCGTTTAGAGATTGCATTTCACTTTGTGCCAATTCATAGTCTGCTTGCAATGAAGCAATAGTTGCTTCGTTTAGTTCTACTGCAACTGTAAGTGTTGCATTATCTTGATTGAGTGTAGCAATAGTCGCTTGTGAATCTTTATAGTACCAAGCAAACGCTGCCGCCTGCAATGCTATTACTACTACTAATCCTAAGGCTATTTTCCACATATTAGTCTCCAAATATTTTAGCAAGTGTTTTCGGCCCTGCTACACCGTCGGCAACTAACCCATTAGCAAGTTGCCACGCTTTTAGGTGAGCTTCGGTACCTACACCAAATACACCATCAGCTGTAATTTCAAGTTCTTCTTGTAATGCACGAACAGTTGGGCCTCTTGATCCGAGCTTGACTGTTTTGTAAGCTGGCTTTGTGTCGCCTAGTACTTCTAATGCATGTTCAAAGTTTTCTTCTCTTTCTTCAAGTCCGTTGTATCCGCCATTGATTAGCTTTGTCATCTTCTTAACGTCACGAGCATCTGCCCATTTGTTTAAGTTACGTTCGTCCCAGAACCAACATGCACTATCAATTGCACCTTTTTTAGTTCGTACATACTCAACAGTTTGTTCCGGAGTCATTCTTACAACTTCGCCAAACTTAGTATAGTTATACTTGCCTGTAAGCTGCATCAGCCCGCCACCGCGATAGCGCCAGCCGTCGCCACTTGCAATGTCTCCGTTGCCCATGCGATTTGCATACACTACGTTTGCAATAGCTCTTGGTTTGCGATGATACAACTTTGCATCACGTCCTGCTCTCTTAAAATACTTTGGAAATACATTGTTCAACCCTGTTGAACTATAGTTTAAATTTTCCGTTAGTCTTCTAAAGTTTTGCGATTCGTGACTACATTGAGATATAAACCCGGCAACTCTTTCAATGGTATTAATCTTCCATAACGGCAATACTTCGTACATTGCATCATACCAGTCGTCTGCTTCGCTGTTACCTCTAAGCAGTTCTAATACTTGACTTTCTCTAAAACTAAAATTAAATTTTTGGGTCATGCCCTCTTCTTTCTGTACAATTATCGCAGCGACAATGTCTGCATACAACTATTTCTTGTATAAATTCCGGATCTACTGGATACCCAGGCATTGTTGCATTACCACCGCAGTGTGATTCATGCCCGCAGTTATCACAATAACAACGCTTATATAGGCTTTCCATTTACAATCTCTCTAACACCAGTGTGTGTCCATTATTTTCAAATGTAAGAGTACGCTGCCCGTACTTTGTTATATTATAGTCGCCTACATACTTTGTTAAAAAGAGTATCTCGGCATAGTCGTTCATGTTTATCTTTTCTTCTATTGACTCGTATACTTCAACCGAATCGCCAAATCCTTTAACTTTAAAGCCAACTGGATCGGCATAAATCTTCTTAATTACTAGTTCGCCAGCTTCATTCAGTGTAATTTCGTCTACAAAACTCTTACTGAAGAAGTTCTTAAAATTATTCATGTTTGACTCATTTACAAGTGATTCATATCCTGCAACATCGGTTGGGACTCTACTTGATAGTTCTTCAAGGGTCATAGGGCTTGCATCAAAGCTTTTGTAATATCTAAACTTAAAATCTTTGTTTGCTGTAAGCTTGGTTACACCATCCATTAATTCCATAATTTGTTCACCAACACCTGGATCTCTTTCAATTTCAACAAACACTCTATACATACCGTCGCTTTGTTCTCCACTCGAAACATCAGCATCGAGTACAAAGCTGTATCCTCTTTCGATAAAGTTAACTAGATCCTGGGCTGGTTCATTTTCCATAACTGTAAAACTTAGAACAACGATGTTTTCGTCGTTGCCCATTTTACTGCTATAGGAATCAATTTCTAATATGTTGTCTACTAGATCTTTTAGATCGCCTTCACGTAGTGCCATTACATGTCGCCTCCTTCAAGGTCTGCGTCAGGTGCTGCTTGATCCTGCATTTCCGGTGGTGCTTCTTGTGGTGCTTGTTCAACATCTGCATCGTCGAAGTCCTCGAGATTTTCTAGGTTTGCACTATACATATCAGCAAGTAATTTCTTTGGCATGATGATTTCAACAATCCAAATTGGTGACTTATCCATTTTACCTTTTTTAGTTCCTGGGCGCAAGTCGTTAGGATCAATAACTTGACGAGGTTTCATAATATATGATTTCTCATAAAGAACCTTGCAATCATAATCAAGTAATCTTTTGCCGCCCATTGGATCAGGCATCTTTTCTCTTGGCCAGAAAAATTTAGCCGATATCCAATGTCTATTAATTTTAGGACCCGACGCAAGTTCGCCATCTTCCCAATTTTTATAAACATACAGATCAAGCTCGTCCAACACGCGCTCAAAGTCTTTTAATACTTCGAAGGCACTATTGCTTTCGTACATACCTTCGATGTTTTTAATTACATCTAATTCATCAAGAACATTTGTCATTAGAAATCCTATAATATCTTATTACTTATATTTATCAATATTAATCAATGCGTAGTTTTATTAGAACCACTATCGCTAAATACAAGTGCAGGGAAGGAAGTTTCCTGCTTTGGAAACTAACCCTGTATCCAACCTAATAGGAGAACTAAATGGGTAAAGCTAGAGCCAACAAAAGGCAAGCAAACTTTTCAACTAACAGCACTAATAACGTTGTTAAAATTAACAATTTCCTTCCAAAAAAGAAGCAAGCTGTTGACATCATCCCTAGAAATAGAAATCAAGAAACATACGTGTTACAACTACTGGACGAGCAGAAAGACATAGTCTTCGGGATAGGTCCAGCAGGAACCGGCAAAACCATGTTGGCTTGCCAGGTGGCCGTAAAGTGTTTTCTAGAGGGACGAGTTGACCGCATTGTGGTAACAAGACCAGCAGTAAGTGCAGATGAAGATCTAGGCTTCCTACCTGGTACATTAGAGCAAAAAATGGCTCCATGGACAAGACCAATATTTGATGTCTTTAGAGAATATTTTTATGCTAATGAAATCGAATCAATGATTGCCGAAGGCATTATTGAGATTTCTCCACTTGCTTACATGCGTGGTAGAACTTTTAAAGATTCGTATATTATTGCAGACGAAATGCAAAACGCAACACCCAATCAAATGAAGATGTTGCTAACACGCATCGGTAATGGTTCTAAAATGACAGTAACTGGTGACCTTGGACAAGCTGATAGGCTTAAAGACAACGGTCTACTTAACTTTATTGATCAAGTTAAACACCACGAAACTACGCACATTGAAGTTGTAGAGTTTGGCCACCAAGATATTGAAAGACATCAAGTAGTTAAAGAAGTCCTTCAAATTTACGGCGACGCTTAATACCCCGCAGCGCCTATTTTTTAGATAGGCGCTGCAACCCCTTAATTAATCTATAATTCCGACTAAAGAAGGCGCTACGCATTTGCATAAGGCGGCAATCTGCACCCGTCGGTTGCTCGTATTCTAACTGCCAAAGTAAGAATTCATTCTCGGTTAACGTGTCGCGTATTGGACCTCCGTATAAAGTCCAGTTCACAATTACATAATAATTCTTCCAAAAAATACGTTTGCCAGTATCTGATCGAATCGGTCTCCATGCAAATTTTTCATAAATGTCATAATCAGTTAATGAACGAATATTGTCAGTATAAAACATTATTTTTTACCCCTTAATAATATATTCAATACTTCTTTTTCAACATCTGCGCCAAACTCTGATTCGAGCTCTTGTGGTTTTTCAACGTTCCATGTTGCCTTGAGTTTTCTTGATTTTGCTTTTACAACAGTTTTTGTTATACGAAACTTTGGCGAAGGCGGCTCATTTAGTATACGCCAAGTTTCTGCTTTATCTTCTCTACTCATACTGCCATCGGCGCTTGTATACTAGGCATTGGATCGTATCCAATTAGCTTATAATCAAGTGGCACAGTTTTGAGAAGTTCGTCTAAAGTTTTAAACTGTGGCATTGCTAATAGCGGCCCGGCTTGCGGTACTCTTTTAATTTGCTCTTTAACTTGATCCATGTGGTTTTGATAGATATGGCAATCGCCGCCAGTCCATATAAAGTCACCTACTTTTAGTTCAAGCATTTGCGCAAACATATGTGTAAGCAAACTGTATGAAGCAATGTTAAACGGAACGCCCAAGAACATGTCAGCACTACGCTGATACAATTGACAGCTTAACTCACCATCTTGCACATGAAACTGGAAAAGAGTGTGGCATGGCGGCAATGCCATTACTGGTACTTGATCAGCATTCCATGCACTTACAATATGTCGTCTACTATCAGGATCGTTGTGCAAGCCTTCTAGCACTTGTGCAATCTGATCCACATATCCTAGCTGTGCATCCCACTTGCGCCATTGCTGTCCATAAACAGGGCCAAGATCTTTGATAGTAGAAGTGTTTATATAGCCCAATTCGGCACCTTGCTTGTCTGCGTTCGCAGTCCAAATAGTTGTTTTGCCTATAAGGTTTTCTCTTGGCTGTTGATAATGTATTTCTGCAAGTCTACGCTCGTCTGTGCTGCCCTCTAATAGCCAGAGTAGTTCTGATACAACGCTCTTCCATGCAAGCTTCTTAGTCGTTACTGCTGGAAACTCTTTGCGCAAGTCAAAACGCATTTGGTGACCAAACACTCCGCGTGTTCCTACACCTGTTCTGTCACTGCGGTCTTTGCCGTTAGTTAATATGTGTTCTAATGCTTCTAAATATTGCTTCATTGTTGTCCTTTGTGCATGGTTCGCTTAGTTTTGGGTTCGAGTGAGTACTAAAATCTGGCTGCATACACTTGTCGCATATTTCGTCGTAGTAAGATGAGTCCGAATATCTCATTTTGTGTGTGCTGTGTACACTCATTTCTTGACTCCTGCCCACTTTTGAAACTCCTGTAGTGCAAGAGCAAAATCTTCGTCTGACATCTTCTGCACTATCCCTTTATCCATGCTTGTTGCTTCATTTAACAGTCGCCTGCGGAAGTTAGGGCCTTCTTTTAGTAGATGATATGTTTCACGCTTTTCTATATTCATTTTTTCTTTGCGTCCTTTTTAGGTTTGGCCTGCTTGTTGTTCCATGTGCTGTTACTAATACCAAGTTCAGGAGGCATAGGTTTTGTTTTGCCTTTTGTAACCTTGCCTCCTTTATTCATAAAAGCATCAATTAACTCTTGTTCAGTAGTCTTCTTAGGTTGCGGGCCCATTGCCATCTATTTTTCTCCATTTTTGAATATGTAAATCGTCGTTAGCTTCAGTTTGGTATAGTTCATATACCAATTCGATAATTGTTTTAGGAAGATATGTATCACAATTGTACTTACCGTCAACGCGGCTCAACCAAACTTCGTCAATAATGCTAATCATCCCTTCGACAAGTTGCGCACCGCCAATAATCCACACGTTCTGCAATGCAGACATTTGTTGAAGTGACGCTTTTGCATTATCAAATGTAATGAAATGGTAGTTGCCTTGGTCTTTGTCTGCAACATCTCGTGTCACTACAATGTTATTGCGCTGTGGCAAAGGCTTTGTAGGCAAACTATCCCAAGTTGCTTTACCCATTACTACGACGCCGCCGACGGTGTTTTCTTTAAACCATTTTAAGTCTGCTGGATTATGCGGCCAAGGCAGGTCACCGTCCTTGCCAATACCCCAATCGTCGTCACATGCTAGTATTGCTCTAATCAACGTTTGCCTCCTAGTGTGTTCATCATGCTTCTATTTTCATGATCGACTTCGCGTTTTGCATCGTTATAAGCATCCTTTAATATAAAGAAAATCATTGCGATAAACGCGGGCAGCAACGTACCGGCCGTAAATCCAGCTTCTGCATGTCCAGTAATTAACCAAACAACACCTCCTGTTGGTATTGCTATTGCGAGATAGACAAGAATAAATTTTATAAATGACCAAACTCCGATGCCGATCTTCTTTAAAAATCTTTTGTGTACTCTATTCATTAGTCACCCTTTCCTGGTTTCGTAGATAATAATGGTAGCTTGTTCGGTACGCCGTGCCATTCTTTGGCATCTGCTGGAACATCTTCCGGACGCATTACTGTAATGTTAGGCCAGGCATCAGAATACTTTTGATTAAACTCTACCCAAAATGCCATGTCTGGCTCTGTGTCAGGCTTGATTGCATCTGCTGGACACTCCGGCTCGCATACTCCACAGTCAATGCATTCAATTGGATTGATTACTAGCATGTTTTCACCTTCGTAAAAACAGTCTACTGGACAAACTTCAACACAGTCCATATGTTTGCAATTAATGCAATCGTCAGTTACTACATATGTCATTTCTTGCCCTTAATTCCTTGCATAAGTGTTTGGTTCTCTTCGCTCATTTTAGCTTGTGCAGCTAATGATGAATGAATTACACCAAAGAATGCTATTACAATCAACGCCATTGTCAAGATAATTGGAACAACAAACAACCCACGTGCAGCAATTATCGTAGCAAATGGTAATATTGCTAGATATACCGACGCTGGTATTTTCATATACTCAACAAATTCAATCCATTGATATTTTAATTTTCTATTTGTCATGTATCCTCGCAAGTCTAATTAGTGTTGCACTTAAATTAATCTCTGGATCTACTACAAGTGTGTGATCCACAAGGCCCTGCTTAATTGTGAGTATTGCAGATTCTTGCTTTTCTTCATCGCCAAACAGTTCGACATTGTCGTAAAGCCAACGATAGATTTCTTCCATTTCTTCTGCACGAACTGCACCACATAGCAATTTACGTGCTTCGTGTATCTTGCCTGCTTTAAATAAGTCTACCATCGAAAGCTTCCAGTCTGTTTCGCCGCTGTCGCCAGCTTCCGGAGCAACTAGCACACCGTCTTGACTGTTCATTTGTACCATGTTAATACACTTGCGCAAGTCTGGATAGGTTGCTTTTACATATGTATCGAGTATGTCCAAGTCAGGAACAACACCCTCGGTAATCAAAATCTCAGCAACCCGTGCTGTAAATTCAGTTTGATCAACTTTTGCAATATGGAACCCTTGGCATCTACTATGAATCGCTGGAATAATTCTGTTTGGATAGTTACAAGTAAGAATAAATCTTGCTGTGGTATGATATTCTTCCATAACTCCGCGTAATGCAGCTTGCGCGTTTGGTGTCAAGTAGTCAGCTTCGTCTAGCAATACAACTTTAAAGTCGCCAAACGGTATCATTTGCACAAACCTTACAATCTTATCTCTAACATCTTCAACACTGTTAGTTCGACTTGCGTTAATTTCAAGAACGTCCAATGGATTCAAGTCTAGTTCATTAAAGAGTAGTCTTGCAAGGGTAGTTTTACCAATACCGGCATTACCACTAAACAATAGATGAGGAATACTCTTGTCTTTAATCCACGTTTCTACCTGTTTTCTCTGTGCTGCATCCCTAAATACATATCCACTAACAGTCTTTGGTCTGTATTTTTCAACCCATAATTCCTTCATTCGGTGCCCTCGTTTTTATACAAGTCTTCTAGCTCTTTTGTTTTTTCGTCGAGCTTTCCAAACAGGTCTACTTCTTCTTGGGTGATTTCTTTTGTAGGATTTGCTAGATAAAAGTCCTGAATGGTCTTCAGTTTTTCCTTCATTTCTAACAACCGCTCAAGTATTTCATTTTTTTCTGTCATTGTTTGCTCCTGGTGATCTCTCAATATGGTCAAGTGTTTCGTATTTTTCTAATTTTTTATCATAATTTTCGTACGTTAGCTTTTGAAGTTCAGGGTACTTACCTTCGAGTCGCGGATTGCGGTAGTCGAACTTGACTTTTGCTCTAATCTCTTTGGTAAGCCAAGGGTCTCCGTTGAAGTCAACAAACGGAACATTTAATACTTCGTCGGCGTCAGCTTCGAATATAATTTTTCTTGTTATTTGAACGATTCTTCCGTCGCCTTTGCAACTACCGCACGTTAGAAGTTCGGTTTCGTATTCGTCTCTGCCTACTTCCTCTGTGCGTTCGTACCATCCAATACCTTGGCAAGTCTTGCATATAGTTACCTGGTGCATATCAATGCACTTAACTAAGCTACAATCCTCAACTTTTGTCTTAAACGTTTTTAAATCTTTATGTTTTTGACTCATTATCTTCCATTATCTTTCTTGTCTCGCAATACCAATCTGTATAGAATCGTATTAGCAGAACGGCACCGCCACCGTATAGCAACGGAGCCCACCAATTAGGCCCATTGTAAAAAAATCCTGCCCAAAGCCATCCTGTTATAAAGTCAGCAAACACAAAAGCAACTACATAGTCGTACCAGCGTACAATATGTGTCTTCTTCGGCGGCTTAATACCAGCTAGCTCTTTAAGTCTTCTAGGATCGCTCATCGCTTACTCCACTTTAATATAAAAAATGTTGCTTCTTTTTCGTCTTCAAATTCAAGCCATCTTAGATCGCTAAGACGACGCTTAGGTCCGATTGGCCCTTGATTTTCTATCATCCAAATCAATGCGTCCAATACGCCGTCTTCGTTATCGGAAACTGTATGAAGATCTACTGAGGTCATTTTGTCCAGTTGTTGTGCTTAAAGATGATTTGAATTGATTTTGCTTGGTAGTATGCATCTGCTAGCGCATTGTGTAGGTCTGTTTGCATGTCTTTGCGCGGGTCTTTAGGCATACGTCTAGTAATAGTACGGCTATCCATTACCTGCCAAAAGTTCCATGGAATAGGTTTGTTAATACTGCGGTACATGTCCTCGAGCATTGTAAAGTCAAAGCCATAACCTTGTCCCCAAAACTCATCAACGCCCACGCTCCACTTGCTTATTTGGCGCAATGCTTCTTCAACTGTTACTGCGCCAGTTTGGTCAAACGTTTCTTCCATAATCTTAGGATCCTGTTTGGCCCACCACGCAATGGTACTGTCACTAGTTGTACGTCCTAGTTTATCTTGGTCGTCTACAAGTACTTTAAGATATAATTCGCTGTGTGGTTCGCTGTCGTTAAACGGGTTGAACTTAACAGCGCCTACGCTTAGTACTGTGGCCGACGGCTTAACGTCTAATGTCTCTAAATCTATTGTGCCGTGTGTGGCCATAAAAAAACTCCTTGCTAGTTACATGCATGTTAACACAAAAATAGCAAGGAGTCAATTATTATTTCAATAAGTCTTTAAGATTAGGTGGTTGCCAGCCTTCGGGCTTCAAAACCTTGCCGTCTTCTCTCCTGCGTACTAGGCCAGTCTCGGGATCAATTTTTGCAAAATTTGTACGCATAACTTCGTTCCATGCAGCTTCTGCATCAGCGCCGAAGCTGTTAATTGCACCAATTGTTACAACTAAAATGTCAATTAATGCATCAAGTTGTTCAATTTTGTCACCAGCTGAAATAGCATCAATTAATTCTTCTGCGTATTCTTCTTCAATAAGGTCTAAATACAAATCGTATTGCTTCTTATTATATTCGCCTGTAGTTTGGCCAACGGCCTTCATAAATCTTTTCGAATCTTCAAATGGGTTTGTCATATTGCCTCTTAAACGTTAATAAATGATGACGGGTCAATTGTTGCGCTTTCGCCGTCTTTGTATTCTTTTCCAAAAAGTACATCATCTTTAGGTTTTTCTTTCGACCAACCAATGATACTTTCTGCTTCTACCATGCGCAACTCGTTAACTCCATCGCCGTCGTCAACGTTAAAACTTCTTGTCCAGCGTCCGTGTTCAACAAGTACCCAATCACCGACGTCGTATTCGTCTTTGTTTTCAGGACCTTTGCGATACACGCGGCCCCAACGAGGATGAATGCCTCGTGTCTTGCCGTCGTCGTCGTTAAGTATCAATCCACCTTGTGTGCGCTGTTCACCAAAGTGCATATCAGTTACGATAACTCTATTACTTAAAGGTTTTAGATTTCCTTTAATAACTTTGTCGTAGTTTAATGCCATTTTTTACCTTTTTCTAGTTGTAGATGGTTTTTTAACAAAATTACCTTCGTCGTCTTCAGACCATTCTTCAGCTTCTGCCCTAGTAGGCTCAACTGCTTTAGGTGTTTCTTTCGCTTGCTCTGGTTTCACTTTTGCTTTTGGAGTTTCGTTTTTAACACCTGACTCGGTATTGTAATAATCCTTAAGAACGTCTTCTTTCTTACGAGCTATTCTTCCACCTGGGCCAAGCTCGTCTCCGCGAGCATTAACTTTAACGTTACCAACTGCTGGAGTTAGTTCGTTACGAGAAATCAAGAGATCAAGGTCAATGTTTTTACCATTAGCTGAACGGTAGATCTTACGACCGGGTTGCTTCATTGCCATTATTATCTCCTTATAATATAACATTACTTATGATAGATGTCAACCAGTGTTTCTGCTTTTGATACAGTACAACGCCAGTATCGACTTTTTCTATCCCAATGGTACGCTTTATTATACCATGTATCATCAACTATGGCTTTATCGTGATGATCTATTGTAATTATGTCTTTGTCTATACCTAACATATCCTGTGCAACACTTGGTATTGTAACTGTAGTGAATGGATATAAGGTATCTTTCTGTCTACACATTTGTAGATTTAATTTTACTGCTGCCTCTGCACTTTTGTCGTCTACGATATAAAGACTTTTAAGAAATGCAGTAAGCTCTTGTTCAAGTTGGGCTACGTTGTCGTGCAACACAATACTACTTGCACCTTTATATTCCCAATAAATGTCTTTTTCGCCTCGGACTTTTCTACCCCAGAATTGACTATTGTAAAAAGTGTTAAACAAATGTTCTTTTGTAGTGACATATTCGTTATGCAACAACGTTCCAGGATTCTGTTCAATCCAATACAGCATTTTTTCAAAGAAATGAGTCTCTTTTATTCCATGCTTGCTGGCATATTTTGCAAGATAATGTCCCCAGCCGTAATAGTACATTAAAATACTAATCCAACTAAACATGTGCCCTTGCAATACTGTTTCAGCATCTGCTGTATTTGTGCTTATAACTGCATCTGTATATTCTACAATATAGTTTTCTAAGTCATCTGCACTAAGGTAATACGTGTCAAGCGGAACAGTTTCGGTAACAATGCCATGCTGGGCCATATACCGAGGATCGCCCATAGTTGCATTATATGTAATAACTAATGGATGTATCATCAAGAAGCTATCTTGTCCTAAATCAATCAATTTTTGCACACCTGCTTTAAGACTATCGTAAGTCTCTTCAGGCATCGGCCAAATCAATTCACTGTATGTAGGAATGTTTTCTTCTTGGTATTTTTTGAGGAATTCGTTTACTTGTGTTTCTTTAATATTAAAGCGTTCACTAGCTACAAGTGTGCTTTCATTAAAGCTTTGCATTGCAAATGTAACGCCTTTAAAAATATTTGCATTACTTTTTTTATTTAGTAATGCGATTTCAAAGTTTCGCTCTACGTTATTCTTTGCCCATGTAGCATCCCACCACTTTGGATAGCCGTACTTTTTCTTTACATCTATAACGTGCTGTGTAAGTTCAACGTCGCGCTCTAACAAGCCCCAATTACTGTCGCAAACGCTTACATATTCAATGCGGTTCTTGCCCATCCATTCAATCTCGGCTTTAACACGGTCCATATCGAACATTGTTAGCTTGTTCCAATAGCTATCACCGATATCACAAAATGCGCAGTGGTATGGGCATCCGCGTAATGTTTCAAATGTAACTTGCCACATTACATCATCAGGATACTTGGCCATAATTGGTTCATAAAATCCTTCTAGTATTGGACTAGGGATATCGGAAATATCTTGCACCCTAGCTGCCCTTAGCGGCATGTGTGTTCTTGTCTGTACATGCAGGATGTCGTCGTAGTTTCCGTCGCGCAGTAGTATTTCACGAAAGGCACGTTCGCCTTCGCCGTGTACTGCTACATCAAACATCGGATAACTTTCAAAAAAGAAAGGATCGTGCTTATGTATTTGTGGGCCACCTACAACAATTACACAATCAGGCCAAAGCATTTTAATTTCTGATGCAAGTGCTTGGTTGTACTCCCAGTTCCACACATAGCTGCTCATAGCAACTAACTTAGGATCTTCCATTGTTAGTACATATTGCGACGGCGGTATCTTTTCAATTAATGTGTCTTTAAGATTCCACTGATCATTTTTTGCATACAGCCACTGGTAAGCTATTGCTAATGGCAGGAATTTATTTGGCCCATATGCGTCAACTACTTGAACTAAGTAAATATTTTTCATCTTAGAAATTCGCGCCAATCTAGGTTATATTTCATACTATCTACACTGTGGATGCCAATAAGATAGAGTATATAGCTAGCAACACTGCTACCGCGTCCAACGCCCCACACAATGTTGTTTTCGCGCATAAAGTCTACAAGGTAAATCATATATCTTAGCAAATCACTCATGCCACGTTTTTCAAATTCTGTTAATTCTTCTAACATACGAGTATATTCACCCGAATTTTTTTTCGGAAGCTTGTCCCACAAATAAGAACTCAAGTCAATCTCTTTATACCTTTCGGGCATGTAGTATTCACTACGACACACTTCGTCAAATTTGTCTTTATCAACAGTTAGCGGAATATATTTAGAAAGTACAGGCAGTCCTAATTCGTCTGCTGCTGAATTGAATGTATCAACATCAACATCTTCGTCGCAGAGAACTATGTGGCACTTCTGTATGTTGCCATTATAAATCATATCGATTAAGTCGCGATTTGTAAATCTTGGAATACCCAAGTCGTCAGTCTTCAAAAGCATACCCTTATATTAACTGATATTTATTAAACTGTCAAGATCATTTCCGTCGTCTTTACGCTGTTCATCTTGTTTTCTTTTTGCATTAGCACGACGGGCTTCTAGCTCAAGCTTATAATCGTCTAGAATAAGAATCATTTGGTGTCTGACACCTTCGTCCTGCGTCATAAAATAAGCAGAACTTAGTTTTGCAATTCTCTTTTCGAGTTCGTTATCAGTAAAATCAGACAAAGAGCCAAGGTTTGGATGCATATTATACCGCTGTAAATGTTTCTACAATTCTAAGATACAGTCTGTTAACATCGTAGCTAAATGCTTCTACGACTATCTCGCTTGCTGCATCAAGTGTTATTGCTGCGCCAGTAAATCCTGTTGCACCTGTATATATGGTTGCACCACCTTCGACTGCAAAATTAAGTGTGTGTGCAGCATCAGCTGAAAGAATTAGTCTTATTGGAGCATAGCTGTCTACCGGAAGATCACGGAATGTCAGTGTAAGTGCATCAGCCTGAACATTAATAACTTGTACAAATCCACTTGTCCAAACAATATCAGCGTTAGCAGAAATGCCAGTTGAACCAGTTGTGTTTGACACAAATGTACAACTATTAAACTCTGCTTCAACAATTTGATTGCCGCCTAAGTTGTTAGTAAACGTTCCATCTGGATCACGTACTAATACTCTAGTTTGCAAGCCAGTAATTTCACTGCTAGCAACGCCTAGTCCTGCCTTAATAATATTGAAATTATCACGGAAGCCTTGGCTGTCGTTGTCTTGGCCCGCAACTGGGAAATTCTCATCTATTGTTTCACTAATAATTTGGCTAGTCATCTATTGATCCTTAATTTAATATTATTTATCGTTGTTAAACGTTGAATTGATAATTTGCGAACACTATGTATTGTTCTTGGCTCTTACCCGTTGTAGTATCTATTATGTATCTATCAATATCATAATTAATAGATGTAAAATCAAACCCTGTATTTAAGATATTCTCGTAGATAGTCTGTCCAGTTCCAGGCTTGCAATATACTAACGGAACAGCCAATCTATAATCCAATTCAACAAGTCCGGCTTCTTGTGCTGTTCTCATCCAAAGCGGCAAGAAGTCTCTTGAACTTTGCCCTGTGGCTTTAATGTTGTCTCTCATGTTATCAATGTTAGAAATCCACTTCTTGACATCTGAGTCTTGTGACACTTGAATACCGTCTAAGTCGGCAGTAATAGGGTTTGCTGATGGAGTAGGTCTATACTTGTGAGGATCAGTTGGATTATCATCCGGTACTTCATATCTGCTAGTATCGGCAGTTATTTTTCCTGAATTATTTGTAACGTTAAATGACTTTCTTGCTTTTCCTGCAAATGGTTGTGCAGGGTCAATTAGATCAAGATAAACAACTTCGTATATAACGTCGTTAGTGCCTTCGGGTTTTGCTACAGCTAAGTTAAGGTCGCCAAGATAATACTTCTTGCGTTTATGATTTTTAGCTGCTGCCCCAACAAATATATCAATCTCGCCAGTTTCGATGCCGCCATAAATTAGTGCTCTTAATTCTTTTTGTACACCAAAGTTCGGATCACTAGGTCGGTAGACAATACGCGGCAAGATAATCGATGCATCGTTTATTAAATTTTTGAAACTATCTTTTTGTACACTATTTAAGAATGGTCTAACATAGATATTGCTGTATGTTAGGTTATCTAAATCACTAATTCTTAATGTAAACTCTCTTGAAATTGCACTGAAGCCAAAGCGGTCTCTTGCAAGTACGGTAAATGTGTAAACTCTATCAAGTGTAGTAGTAGCACCATCAAACGTAGTTTCGCCAGTATCAAAGAATGTTAATCCTGGTTGTTCTATTGTTCCGTTAATTGGTACTTTACCAACAAGTTCGCCATCACTTTTAAGTCCAATACCCGGTGGAAGTCTTCCTGCTATTAAGTCGTATTTTAGCAGGCCACCTACAATACTTGTTTCAGCACGAACGTTAATTGTACTAATTCTGTTAGCTCTCAGTGTTCCTAGATCGTTATCAGTAATCCAACTAATTGTACTGTCGACTTCGCCTAGCAATCTAAGTGTAAATGTTTTGCTTTTTGAAACAGCATCAATTTCGTCTCTAGAAAATGACTTAGAAAAGAAGCTGCCGGTATATGTACCGAAGCTTAGTTGTCTGTCAACACTAAACGTTCTTGTAAGAGTATTATTAATTTTAATTCTATCTTCTTGTGCAAGAATTTCAGCAAATACTTCTCCACTGTCTTCTGTGTGGAACAAACTCTTTATAAAATTAGAATTTCTATTTTGTGCAGTTGAAGGGATTAACATTACTATTGATTTGCCATCGCCTGCTACTTCGACATAAGCAGGACGATTTGGAATTGATAGGAAGTCTTCTAATACCGTTTCTATTGCGCCTTCGCCTGTAATAACTGTAACTAATTCTGTTACACTGTCTTCTGTACTAACTCTCCATTCAATGTAAGGATAGATATCCTGCATTAGGTATGATTCGCTATCACTAAAGTTTAAGCTTTTTCCGGTATAAAAATCTTTGTCACTATCGGCAAGGGTATCAACAAAGAAATAATCAGTTCCTGTAGCTGTTCTACTTACACTAATCGGCGTTGCAACGTATGTTGGTTGTAGTGGTGTTTTTAATGTAATAAGATCATAATTAGAATTAGCGTTACTTACACTTTGAACAGTATACGCTACACCCTCGATAACAATTTCTTTGTCAACTAGATTCTGTAAATCATTTATACCGTCATTAAATGAATCTTGAAGCTTGCCAATTCTAATCGAAGTATTACCAGATAATACTTCGTAGTTGTAAGTACCAAATACCGTTACTACACCTTCTAACTCGTTAAATCGTGTTGCTGTTACAGTAAATTTGTAGTCTTTGGTAATTGCAGGCTGATACGGAACGCGGCCAGCAATTTCTCCAGTTACCTGATCAATTGCTGTACCGCGAGGTATTACACTCGGAGTTCCGTCCGGATTATAAGCTTCTAAAAAGTATAATATTTCGCCTGTTACATTTTGATTTAGCGTGTCTAAATATACTGTAATATAGTTGTCAGCACGTTTTACACCTAGGTCTGCCGGAGTTAACCAAATAGGTGCTCTTACGTATGTCATATCTGCTGTATAAACACCATCGGCTGCTTTCATAATAGTGTTATCGGCTCTAGCAAAATCGTCGCCAACTACATAAACGCTGAATCGACGGGTTGCAAATTCATCTCCGTCGGTAACTGTTACTTCAAAATCATAATTTCTATTTAATTTTCTAGGATTTCTTGTAGGAACACTATAGTCGTAAAGTGTTGTATCATAAAAGAAGCTGTCAAGTCCGTTGTCGCTCACTACACTAAAGTCAAACGGTATACTTCCGTAAACTGGAACATCGTACCCGCCATTAATTACATTAATATCAAGTGCAAGCAACGGGTCAACTACACCAGTTAATCTACCGTCTTCGGATAGTGTAATGCCAGGCGGAAGTTCACCGCCGTTGTTGTCAATAAAAAATCTTAATTCGTCACCCGCTGGCAGGTCCGGGTCAGTTGCTAAAAGTTGATAATCAATAATACTACTGTCTAGGATAAACAATACATTATTTGGACCTACTGGTAATTTTCCTTCTGGAGTTATCCAAACAGGTGAATCCGGTCCTTGGATAGTCATGTTAAATGTTCTATCCAACACTCCTTCGCTTGTGGTTGCTCTTATTACAAAGTTACTAAGGGTATCTCTACTAACTTCAAATGCGCGGCCAACAATTCTATTTTCTTCAAGGCGTAATCCAGCTGGTATTTTTCCGCTAATTACAGTTGTAGTAACACCAGCAGTACTAGCGAGAGGCAATGCAATATCAACTGCTTCTCTCTCTTGTATAGTTCCTAGATCGTAATTTGTAGGCACTGTCCATTGTGGTAGCATACTTATTCCTTAAACTATAATATTGCCAAGATCGATAATACCATCTGGCGTTGGTTGAACAAACGTACCAAGATCAACCCCTACTTGTCTAATTACCCAATCAAGAATACTATGACTTTCTGAAGTCATTGGCCCAAAATCAAAACCTTCGATATATCTTCCTAGTTTACTATCATAGTCGATATTGTTTATATTTTCAGTAATTAAGTTAGTGGCTGTAATAGTACCGACATCACTAATATCTTGTCCATTAGCATCGAGTGGTCCAGTAAGTTGATCAAGTCCGCCTGTAACTGTTACAGTTTTAGTATTTTCGTCTGCAACTACTATAACGCCATTGTCACCATTAAAGTTAAGAGCAATTCCGTTACCTGCAATTACACTGCCACTGTCTCCAGAAATAGTAAACCTACTGTCAACTACTCCTGCGGCTATTGTAATTGTATTGTCTAGTTGCGATAAAGTAATGTTGTCGCCGCCAACAAGTCGTCTAAAGTTTGCAGTATTGTTTGAAACATTAGCAAACACTTCTGCTCCAGCAGATCCTAAGTTTGCTGCGGCAAGAAAACTTCCATCAAGATTTTGAAAGTTTTGATTAATCTTGATAAATGCAGATCTTAGGTCGTCGCCAGTTCCGTCATTTACTACGCCGCCTACATTAATTTGTTCTAGTGCCATCTTATTCTCCGTTTTAAATATTTATGCTAATGTAGGTCAGCCCATCCTGCTGTGCTATCACCGAACGCATCTGCTGCATAACCTTGAAACTTACCAGTTGTTACATTATACACCATCATTCCTAATTCTGGAGTCATAGCATCAATTTCTTCTTGGGTTAGTGACACTGGTCCTTTATATACTTCGATAAAATTATCATTAACTTTATCCATTGCAACTCTTAAAGGATCGCCATCTCCTCTATTTTCACTGGTACCAATGTTGATTATTTGTCTTGCCATTATACTCTTCCTACTACTACTTCAGTAACACCGTAACCAGTGTCTAACTTTTCTGCAACTGCTTTACCAATCACAGTACCAACTCTTGGGTCATTATTAACAACAGCATATCCTGGTATTGCACTTGTAACCAACAAGTCGCCCTTTTCTACTCTACCAAGCACCTTACACGGAACACGTCCTTGTAGTGCAACGCCTGTTACGTAGTCACCTTTAAGCTCACTGTTCATTAAGTGTGCAGGATTAGTTGTTACAACACCAGCAACACGGCGGTCAGCGGTTTTAGTAGTTTGGGTAACTTCTGCTGCACCGCCAAACACAAGAACTGTTCCAGGTTCGTACTCTGCGTCAGCCAAGTAGTTTTCTGCCAAGTCAGCGTATAGTGCTTCAGTAGCAACACCATTAAATGTTGTAGCAAATACAGTGTTCCAACGGTTTGCAGATGAACCAATACTTTGTCCGCTATCAGTCGGAGTGTTAACTCTTGGAAGAATACTACCAGTTTCTGCGTTAAATGTAAATGATAGTCCGCCTGTTCCTGTAAGACTTAATGTATTTGTTCCTGGATTGAAATTATAATTTGAGTCGGTATAAAGTGTATGTGTGCCCGATAGAGATGATGAGAACAACGGATAATGTAGAGAATTAGTTGTACTTCTGTCAGTTAACGATACTTGTGTTGCAACCGAAGCTGTTGCAGCATTGCCTGTCGTGTTAGCATTAATAGTTGCTGGCAAGCTTAGTGTAAATGTGCCTGTACTATATCCAACTGTAATTTGGTTAGTAGTTCCTGCAATAGTTACCGAAGTTCCTAGTGTGCGACTACTTGATGTAGTTCCATTTCCAAATGTAAGTCCACTATTTTGCAGTTTAGAATTAGTAATAGCACTGTCGGTAATATTAATCCAGCCATTAGTAGAAGTAAACAAGCTGCTGTTAAAGCTAGCTAGTCCAAGATCAGATTGTACAATTGCTGTAGCATTTGCTCTTGTTGTCGCTGCACTCATTGCTAGCTTAGATTGAGCAATTGCGGCACTTGCACTAACATCGGCGTTTAAGATTACTCCTGGATTAATGTTTGCATTAATCTCGCCTCCTACAACGCTAAGAGCAATATCCGAAGCAACGGCTGTTGCTGCGTTTATCCAGTTTGTGCCGCCTAGATCATAAATTAATAGGTCGCCGTCAGTAAGTGCTGTAAAATTAACATCTTGTAATTCTGAAAGTTCATCTTGTGTTTGCAATACACCATCGACGTAGTTTTTAGTAGCTGCATCAGAACCAGAAGTTGGCGTTCCTAAGTTAGTAATTTGATTGCCGCCTAAGCTTAGACTACCGGTCATTGTGTCACCAGCTTTGCGAATTGCACCGCCGCCGATAATGTCAGCAACTAGAACAGCATCGCCGTCTCTGTCCCAACCTAGACGTCTGTTAATGTAACCTTCAACTGCTGTTTCAGTTGGAACAGCATCGCCAGTGGCATTAGTAAATGTAGTATCTGGCGAGAATTCGTTAACACGAACACCACGCTTAAATCCAATACCATCAATGTTTGTAAGTACTAGTGCAGCATTAAATGTAACACGTCCGGTACCCTGATCAACTGTAAAGAATCGACCTACACGGAAGAATCCATCTTGGTCAGTTGATGCAAAGAACACACGTCCTTTTGTTTTTTCTTGTACTTGTGCTTTAGAATTAAAACCTTGTGTATCAACTGCATCTTCTGCTGTAACAGCACCAACAGTTGGTGCACCGTAAATTCTACCAGGATAGTTAGTAGTATTATATCCACCAGTACCGATATCGAGGAAGTCATGTGCAGTTGCACGACAAGTTGAAATATTAATTGTTACTGCTGCAATTTCGCCAGACTCAAGTCCTGCCTTTATTGATATATTATTTCCAACGGTACTGTCAACTCTTGTCGCAAGACCAGTGCCGCCATATGCTGGGTTAATATTGTACACGTCTTCAAACGTTACAATGCCGAAGGCACTACCATCGAGCCCAATTGTACCACTGTCATCAACTACATCAGTGTATCCTGTTATTCTATGAACTTTTCCAGCCCAAGTAAATATCTTGCCTACAACACGATTTTTGTCCGATGTGTCAAGTGCAGATATTGCAATATTTAAGTCACCTTGAGTGCGACCCAATCCAGTTCCGCCTGCTGGTGCTGCGCCGACCGAAACTCCGGTAATATAGGAAGCGCCGCCAACAGTATATCCTGCTCGTTCGTTAATAACCAAGAGGTCAAGGTATGCATAGTTGTCGTCGATTGTAACCCTTGCTTGATTACCAACTACTGGAACGCCACCAACAATAGTATTTTCAAAAGCTAGTGTTCTATATGTATAGGTATCAAACTCGTCAAACACAATTGCAGTACTTGGGCGTGAATATAAATCAGAATTAATGCCGTTAAACAATAGATTCTGTTTTGCTCTGTAAACTGCCAAGGTTCCAAAAGTTGTATCTTCTTGAATGCCAGTGTCCGATGTTGCAATGCCTGCAGATAAATCAAATCTCCAAATCTTGGCTTGGATAGCACTTCCGCTGTCACATAATGTTGCAACCAAACCTGCTGGTATTTCTAAACCTGTATCACTAACGCTCACAACCTCATAAGGCTGATATAATCCGCTATCGTGCAGTATTTCGATTTCACTACTATTCAAAGGATAGTCTGTTAAGTCGTATACATATACTGCAACATCTTCTGCTTCGGCAGTGAATCCTCTGTTTGTAATAGACGACGGTGCACCTAAGATTGTTGAGCTGCTTTCAAACACATCATCAATTATGTTGAAAGTACCGCTCAGTACATTTTCAACATACAATATTGTGTCGCCGCCATCGACGTTAAAGTAACTAAGAGTTCCGGTAACAATACTAGTTCCTTGATCTTGAGAAACAGTTTCGCCAATTGTGAGAGATCCGCTTACATCTCCAGGAATAGTAAGTTCTACTTTAACTGAATAAATTTTAGCAGGTTGTACTAGGTTTTGTGCTAGTGTTGCATCTCTTGAAGTTTCGTCTGGGTCACTTCCTTCAGATACCATACCAAATGTACCGTAGCTGTTATTACCAGTTAGTGAGCGAATCTCGGATCCGTTTCTTGAATAGTAACCTATGTGACAATAGTATGTAAATACCGAAACAATCTCTGCAAGTGCATTGTTGTTAGCAAAAATTCCGTAGCCGAGATCGTTAATTTGTGTGTAGTCGTTTGCTAGCATTGATTTGTTGCCTGCGCCCTGCAATGCAACATCGATAATGCCTAGTGCGCTGTCAACCTCGTCGCCAAGTCCAATTCCATCATTGCTGCTTGGGTCTAAAATTAGTGTCGCACTTGCTGTTCCAGCATTATCTGGAATATAATCTTTAATTGCATTAACTTGATAACGAATACCGTTTATAAAGAAAGAACTAGGAGTGTTTGGTTTTCTTATACCCAGACCAGATGTTGAAGGTGCTTCAACAAGCACTGTAAAGTTATCATCCTTGTTAACAATTGTAACAGGCATGTTATATGTAAATCCATCAATGTACATACCGCCCGCAAATCTTTTTTCATTTGTACTTGCACTAAAGCTAGAACAAGTTTGTACATATGGTGACCTTGTTTGTATTGATCCAGTTGGATCAAGCACTACCATAAATCCGCCGTGACGCTGAACTGTTAAACTACGAATAATGTTAGAATCGTTTGTTAAGAACACATCCATTTGGTTGTTATTTTTTGGAGTACTATTTGGATCAGACGGATCTGTTAAGTAATGATATCCGTAATATCCTATCGTGCTGCTATCACTTGCTGATGCCACTAAGTCACCGCCGGTTGCTGTAACTATGCCATCAACTTCGGCATCTCTATAGAAATATGTAGATGCATAAGGGCTTGTACTTACACCAGCTGCCGGACGAATAATAGTACGTCTAATTTCGTCACCTTTAATAGAAGTGTTTTCAGGAAGACGAATTGGCAATTGCTCTTCGTAAATTCCTGATTCAACTTTAATAGTAACTTGTGTTTCTTTAACTAAATTGCCAAATTCAAATTCTTCACCGGTTTCAAATTCAATCGGAGCCAGCAATTCAATTTCAGCAGTATCGTATGTTGGAGTACCAACGGTGTCAGCACCTCTTGCATAGGTTACAATTCTACCAATTGCTCCAGTGGTTTTGCCTCTAATAACTTTTCCAGGAATTAGATCAATATTTGGTACATCAACGTTTGGATTGCCTGATTGGTCCGCAAACTTGTCCGGGCCACTAAAGAGAAACAGATTATAATAATTTGGTGCTTCAACTAACGCAGGATCTCCTGTGTTTGAATCAATAATTTGTAAAATATCATCAAAGCGATTGCTGACTGCTGTATACCACTGATCCGAAGTTGTTCCTAGTGCAGTTTCAATTGCTGCAAGCATTGCTATTTTTGCCTGTGTAATACCGTATGTTGTCTCGGTATATTGTCCATTTGCACTAATAGCAATTTCTGAACTCGGATTAGTATAATATCTAAGTCCGGCATATCTAGATAGAGCATTATGCTTAACGGTTAACGTACTTGCTTTTATGTCAAGGCGGATGCTATCAAGAATCAGTCCTAAATCTCTACGGCACAATGTTTCATTGTAAATAAAATCTGGATACGTAGAAGCAATTGCTGCAATAGTATCATCTATAACAGTTTGTCTTTCTGCAATAATTGTATTAGAAACAGTTGTTTGGTTGGCAGCAATTACTGGATATCCAAAAGCATTTCCGCCGCCGGTTGCTAGCAGATATGAATTTAGTGTGTTACCTGTGTCTTGATATGTAATAGTTTGGATGTACGGACCTACATCAATTGGCGCTGCCTGTTGTATTCTTTCTGCTTTTGCACAAGCTGCTGCAATTGATGCATAAGAATAGCTTTCACTTCTTCCAGCTTTTCCTGGAGGTGTAAGCGCCTGTGCGTCGTCGCCTGCTTGTGTCACAAATAAGTTAACAGTACTGCTATAAGAGCTAGAATCAACATAGAACTTGGTTGCAGCTTGTAGGTCGTATTGGCTATTAGGAGTGCCAGCGCCAGCAAATGGATACGGGTGGTCACTTAACGTTAACTCGCCTGTCATTGTATCGCCTGTAATTGATACAACTTCGCTTACACGCGGAACTTGTGAACCGGTTGCACCTGCGGGTACCGACAACGCACCAGTTAAAGTATCGCCAGTAACGTTTACATAGTTCTGATCAGTGTATCCTTTAGATACAAGTAAATTGTCTGCTGTAATGTTTGGGGAGCCATGTGTGCTATTCCAAGTTGATACTAGTGTTGCTAATCCACTTGACCCACCAAGTATTAAGGCTTGTGTTGACTGGTTATATGCAGCACTTGCAGATATTTTTAATGGACTTGAAGTAGTTGGTGCTGAGTCTGTATTCAATTTAGCATTAATTGCCTTAACAACTAGTGTGTTGCCAACTACTTCAAACGAGACAGTGTTATCAGGATCACCCGGATCATTAGTGCCAGCGTCCGAAACAAGATCATAAAAATCGATGCCTGTGCCGTCTTGCCTTACAAGAGTTACTTTACCTTCGTTACCCAAATACGTTTCGGGTGTATCGTTTAGACTGGTAAAACTGATGTCTCCACCAAGGCCAAAAATCGCATAGAGTTCTGCAAAGTTATCATTTACTTTGCGAAAGCTTTCTCTAATACTGTCTCCAGTGCCGTCATTGCCTTCAATGCCGATATCAATATCTTGTTTTGCCATTTTATAACTCCATTAAACCGCAGGCTGCGTTAGTTTTTCTAAATCAAAATTTACACTTACACCACATCCGCAACTGCTCTGTGCATTTGGGTTGCTGATTTCAAAATTGCTGCCTACTAAACTCTTTACGTAATCAACTTGAGTGCCAAACAAGAACATTAAACTTGTAGCGCCGATAACAAACTTGCCATCTCCTGCATCAATTACTGTATCTCCTTTTTGGAGATTCTCTTCATTATCAACTGTTCCCCAGTCATATTCAAAACCTGCGCACCCTCCGCCTTTTAAATTAAGGCTAATTCCGTACACATTATTCTCTTTGCAAAGAGAATTAATTTGGTCTTTGGCAGCTTCTGTTAAAGTGCAAACATTCATTTTTTGATTCCTTCGTTATATTTATTGCTATTTTTTATAATCTTAATGTAAATACATATATGTTTATCAAACAAACAGTGTGTGAAACTTCACACGTGAGAAAAAGCAAACTCGGCGCAGAACATACGTACAAAAGAAAGAAAACTCTTGTGCATTTCCGTTGTGATAATTGTAACACAGAATTTACAAGAGAGCGAGGGAAAATGGATCCAAAGCGATTAAGCAATAATTACTTTCATGTATGTTCAAATTGTGATGCAAAAAAGTTCGCCCAACGCAAAGGCGTTGAGCGTAAACATGTATGGAACATGTCAGCTAGTAGCAACATGCCAATTGGAAGGCTTTAAGGATTGCGACGTATTGCTTGTACTGCTGTTGCAGTACTGCGCTGATCGTTGGTTACACTTCTTACCCTTTTTTCAAGCACTGACAGACGCGTTTCTTGGTCGCGTACTTTTTGTTCTAGTCCTTGTACATACTTTTGTGTAGGGACGTTTCGTTCAACCCCATCTTCGCCTAGAACAGAATAATGGTCTACGCCTTGACCGCGCAAACCACCTAAATCTCTCTTTGGATTTTTTTGACTTGTAGCGGGCGCAGGCGTGTTAGACCTGCTGTACATCTTGTTTAAATAATTCATACATATATTTATTCATCTTTCAACAACCATAACGTATAATGATTTGGACGAAAGTAGAAGTGCTCAACTACTGGATCGCCAGGACCGGTGATCTTTGTTGTAACGCGAACAGCTTTGCGCATAAAAAGAGATTTATTAGAAGACCAGCAAAATGCCCACGGTGGCATACAAAATACCTCTTTGGTGTTTTCGACTCGATGCCGGATCATCCAGTCGCCAATTGTTTCAAGTCCTGGTGAATAAGTT
>UPTN01000129.1_pt1 | contig 42050 bp, 42 predicted proteins | sample 2160111 | NCBI WGS metagenome assembly UPTN01 (sample SAMN06265058, study PRJEB28932) | marine metagenome | isolation source: Columbia River Estuary | place: USA:Columbia River Estuary, USA | collected 2014-05-05
CATGCCGTTGATCAAGTTTTAATCCCTCTGTGTGATTCAGGGCGATGCCGCTGATGCACAGAAAAATTACGACAACGGAGATTAGTGCTCCGAGGCGGCGATGCCAGGTCCAAAGATGCTTATGCATGGCTGTTTCCATTATCCCTTATGGGGTGTTCTTGGTCGTCTGGTCCAGCAGCAACGCCACTCGAGCAAGTTTCTCAACGGCCCGAACCGAGAGCGTCGCCCCCGATATGCCGTCGATATTCCGGTCCAGGGAGCCTTTGCCGTTCATGCCGGCTCCACGAAACTGGTCAGTAAAAAAGTCATGACGAACTTCCCAGCCGCGACTTTCGCGGAAAATCAGCACCCGCACACGTTCGATGGTGTCGTTGTTGATCACGATGCCGGTGGTGATGGGGAGTTCCTTTCCTATTTCATCTAACACCCAGGTTGTACGCTGCTTGTCCTGCCAATAACGAATGCGCATTCCCGTGGGAGGGTGGCCAAGGATCTCCTGCATCTGCTTTTTGAGCTCAGGAGTAAGCCACAGGGCTTTGGGTGTGGGAGGTTTTCCGTGGAAGGATTCGGTTACGAATTCGGCGGGTTCTTGATAGACGGCTGCATGGGCCAACGCCAGGGGCAGGGTGGCGACCAGCAGTGCGGCAAGATGTTTTAGTATGTGCTTCATTCGATGTTGCTGCGGGACGTGGCAAACGCCACGTCCCGCAAATCCTCTCTATTCATTGTGTGCGGATCTAAACCAGTGCTATGCCCTGGTCGACCCTTTTGCCTAGAACTGGTAGCCAACTCCAAGGTTGAAACCGTCCACGTCATTGCCGTCTTCGTTGTCCTGTTTCTGGATGTCGAATTTCAGGACCACGTCAGGGTGCGGCCAGTAATTAAAGCCCAGGTTGCTCTGGCGTTTCTCGGTCAGGTTTGCTGCGCCGGCGTTGTTATCCCAGACGTCGTAGCGGACGAAGGCGCCAAATTCACCAGGAATGTCACCCAGGCGGCCTCGTACTGAGGGTTCGATGTACCAACCGGTCTGCTCGTCACGACCCTCCGCCGCGGGATCGGTTGCGGCGATGGCGGCAGCGTTGTCCAGGTCCCAGCGAGCGTACAGTGCGCGCAGGCCAAAGGGACCACGCTGGATGTCGGCATGGGCTTCAAACAAGGTTGCGCCCACGTTCATGACGCCCTGGGTCAGGTCTTCCTGGTACTGGGTTGACATGGCCAACTCAACACCCGGCATTCCTGTCCATTTCAGGCGACCGGTGTAGGCCAGGCTTTCGGCAACCGCTTCAGAAACTTTCTGGCGGCCATTGCGGATCTTGAAGGCGTTGCCACCGGTCAGGGGTACGTTAAGTCCCGAGGTAACCGCGAAGTCATAGCTGAACCCGGGTGCCAGTTCTCCACGAATGGCGCCGCCAGCTTCCCACCAGGTGGCTGGGATAATGTTCTTTTCAACAGCATTGCGTTCCACGCCATAGAAAGTGGGCGGCTCGTGGGTTTCGTTAATCAAACCCACCGGCATCAGGAACAAACCAGCCTTGGCAACGTGGCTGTCGCCCAGGTCAAATTCGATGAATGCCTGCTCAAGTTCTACCTCACCATTGGCGCCGTCAGCAGCAATGGAGTGCTCGAGTTCCAGCTCCGAGAAGAATCGGATGTTGTCATTGAACTGGTGTCCGAAAAACAGCACGAAGCGATGGAAGTCCAATTCGTTTCCGCTATCCAGGTTGTTGTAATGCAGTTCGCCGTAGCCGCCAATTTTGCTTTGAGCTGCCCAACTGGCCTCGGCGGGAAGTCCGCCAGCCTGTTCAATCATGTCTCCGGCGATCTCTACCTTCTGGTCAGTTTCTGCGACCTTTTCATCGGTCTGTTCCAGCTTCTGTTGCAGAGCTTCTATCTGCTGCTGCTGTTGCTGAATAATTTCCCACATTTGTTCGGGGGTGGGTGCTTCTGCAGCCTGTCCAGTGGTGAATGCCAACAGCATGGCGGAGAGAGCCAACAGGTGCCGCTTGGATGCCAATTTCATGAGGTGTACTCCAGTTTTCGGTCAGTCGGGGACGGTTAAATCCCCTTTGTTAAGTGAATGGTATGCATTCTAAATACAAATAACAATCATTCTCATTCGTATTTACCGATATGACCCTTCGGAGACTCCCAATTCCGTTTAGTAGTCAGATAACTATCTGTTATTAATGATAAATTTGCCTAACCCGGGGTCCTGCGCCACGATTCAAATCAGGAGGGCGAAATGCCCGGAAACCGAGAAATCCGCAGGAAACGGGGCCCAATGGCCGGCATTCCGGGTGAGAAGAGCGTAGGTTTCGACTCTCTGCCGGGAGGAGTCGGGATGACCGTTTGTGTGTGGGACCTGTATTCCACTGACTTTTAGGGATTCGCCTGTATTTGACCAGCGCGCCAACGATTACTGCCAACTGGGAAGCCGACAGTGGCAATACCTGGACCGTGCCCTTTGGTGGTGGCATCGGCAAGATCGTCAAGATTGGCAAACAGCCGGTCAATGCCCAGGTTTCAGCCTATTACAACGTTGAAAAACCCGAGTTTGCTCCCGACTGGCAATTGCGTTTGCAGTTCCAATTGCTGTTCCCGAAGTAATACCAAGGCCAGCTTGCCACGTCAGCCAGGTTGCCTGTTCTCCAGGGTAATCTCGCTGGACACGTCGATAATGGCTTTCTCCATGGCCTGCCGCGCCACCGAGGGTGCTCGTTTTGCCAGGGTGATAATTCCGGCATGACTGTTTAATGCCCAGTCGCGGATATCCAGTGCACAGAGTTCATCCCGGTCGACCAGGTACCGCGCCAAGGATGCTGGCAAGGCTGTCAGACACCGGGAGCGCCTCACGGCGCCTATCAATGCGGTGTAGCTGTCGCACTGAATATTGGGTTGGGCTAATCGGGATTGAATTGACAAACCTGGCAGTTGCTGGAGATGCTTAATCATGTGCCTGGGAGCGGTCGGGATCGCTACGGGAAAGGGCTCCAGGTCCTTGAATGGAATCTGACGCCGTGTTGCCAGCGGGTGAGACGTGGCAGCTACCCATACAAGGGGTTCGGTAACTAACTCGGTGACGTGAAACTCCTCCCGTTTTCCTGCATCGCCGATGTCCGCGGCCACCAGATCCAGTGAATAATCCTGGAGTTGGTGAGTCAGGTTTTCCCAGTTCCCTGAGACGACTTTCACTCGTATTCCCGGATGTTGGATAGAAAATTTGGCCAGGGCACGGCCCACGATGCTGTGCAATACGATGGGGCCGCAGCCAATGCGTATTTCGCCAGTCTCCAGTCCCCGTTCACGCTGCATGTCGGCCTGTATTTCGTCGGCTTCGTCCAGAATTCTGCGGGCTCGACCCAGCAGGGCGGTTCCAGCGGAAGTCAGGCGGGGTTCTCCGCGCCTGCGATCGAACAGAGTCACGCCGAGTTCTTGCTCGAGGGACTGTATGCCCTTGGTGAGGGCCGGTGGAGATACGTTGCTTTGCTCGGCAGCCCTTTTAAAGCTTCCCGAACTCACCACCGCTTGAAAGAATGCCAGTTTGCGTAGATCCATAATTAGCTAATAGTTAATTACTATTAGGAAATAGTCAATTGCAGTTAATTAAAAAATAGTTCTAAATGGCCAGCTTGAAACTATTCCCCGACTAAAGGCGAGCAATTATTAACAGCTAGGTAACACGGCGTTGGTGTCAGGGTTACTTAGTTACCGGGGACAGAATTGGTCGGCAGACGGCCTAAAGACAACGCGTTTAATCGAAAGGAATCAGCGCATATGATGCAATTGAAAAAAATATCTTTGGCGGTACTGGCATCGGCTATGGCCGTGGGCACAGGAACGGCGGCCGAACCGGAGCATTTCCACCCCAAGGGGAAGCAGCCTTCGAGTTTCACCAAGGAGTTCCAGGCCAATCAGCGGCAAATCCTGCCCTTGTCTGACCGCAAGGACTTTGAAGAGCAGAGCCGTGGATTTATCGCCAGGCCGGACTACACCCAGATTATGGCCGAAGCGGGCAATGTTGCCTGGGACATGGGGCGTTATGAATTTCTGCTCGATGGCAAGGATTTCGACAGCATCCATCCGTCGCTGCAACGCCAGGCCATTCTGAATATGAACTACGGGCTGTATGAAGTTATGCCCGGAAAGATTTACCAGGTGCGAGGCTTCGACCTGGCAAATATCAGTTTCGTAAAGACTGACACAGGTTGGGTGGTGTTTGATCCCCTGACCGCCAAGGAAACCGCTGCTGCCGCACTGAAGCTGGTAAACGATACCCTGGGTGAACGGCCGGTAGTCGCGGTGGTGTATTCCCATACTCACGCTGACCACTTCGGCGGCGTACACGGCGTGGTGGACCTTGCAGATGTGGAAAGTGGCAAGGTGCCGGTTATTGCTCCCGAGCACTTCCTGGAGCATGCAGTGTCGGAAAACGTGTATTCCGGAAACGCCATGGCTCGCCGCTTGTTCTTCCAGTACGGCGTACTCACCCCGGCCAGTCCTTTCGGCCATGTTGACCAGTCCATCGGCAAGAACGTGGCGGCAGGCAACATGGGTCTGATTGCTCCCACTATGAGCATTTCCAAGCCCATGGAAGAGGTGACGATTGACGGCCTGCGGATGGTTTTCCAGAACACTCCCGGCACCGAAGCTCCTGCGGAAATGAACACTTACTTCCCTGACCTGAAAGCTTTTTGGGCGGCAGAGAACATCACCGGAACCATCCATAACATCTACACCCTGCGCGGTGCTCCGGTTCGTGATGCCCTGGCGTGGTCCAAGTACATTAACGATGCCCTGTACGAGTTTGGTCAGGAAGCTGACGTCATGTTTGCCTCCCACAGCTGGCCGCGTTTCGGTAACGATCGCATTCAGGAAGTCATGCGCGGACAGCGTGATCTGTATGCACACATGAATAACCAGGTACTGCACCTGGCCAACCAGGGTGTGACCATCAACCAGGTGCAGAACGTTTATGCGCCGCCCAAGAGTCTCCAGCAGCAGTGGTATGCTCGCGGCTACCATGGCTCCATGGAGCACAACAGCCGTGCGGTGATTAACCGTTACCTGGGTTACTGGGATGCAAACCCGACCACCCTGATTCCCCTTTCACCTGAAGATTCTGCTCCGCTGTATGTGGAGATGATGGGCGGGGCTGACAAGATTCTGGCCAAGGGTCAGGAACTGTTCGACCAGGGCAAGTATCGTCACGCACAAGAGATTGTGAACAAGCTGGTGTATGCCGAGCCGGATAACCAGGCAGCCAAGGATTTGCTGGCTGACGCGTTCGAGCAGTTTGGTTACCAGCAGGAAAGCCCCAGTGTTCGAAACAGTTTCCTTGGCGCCGCCTATGAGCTGCGTTCGGGTATCCCTGAGGGCATTTCTCCCAAGACCCTTACCCCCGATGTCATCAATCAGATGACCACCGAAATGTTCCTGGATTTTGTCGGAATTCTGTTGGACAGCCGCAAGGCCGAAGGCATGAAGTTCACCATCAACATGATCGTGCCTGACGAGGGTGCCCGCTATGTCGTGGAGTTGAGCAACGAGACGCTGACGAATATTGAAGGCCGTAGTGCTGCGAATCCTGACCTTACATTGACCGCCGACAAGAAGCTCTTGATGGCCGTCATGATGGGCCAGGGAACGTTCGCCCAGTACATCGAGTCTGGTGATATGAAAGCGGAGGGAGACGTGAGCGTGCTTCAGCAGCTCAAGTCCACTCTGACCAAGTTCGATCCGCTGTTCGAACTGATGCCGGGCACCAAGAAAAAATAAATACCGGCTGGTGTTAATACTGAAAGGGGCTCTTACTGAGCCCCTTTTTTTATGCCATCCGGTCGAATATATGGAAGCGCATGGTGAAGGTGGCCCGTCCGTGACTCAGCGAGCGCAGGGCCGTGGAATAGCCGAACATCTTGGCAAGAGGCGCCTGGGCCTTAACCAGTCGCATATGGCCGCGCCATCCGATGTCCTGTATCAGTCCGCCCCTGGACTGCAGGTCCCCGATGACTGAGCCCACGTCTTCATCCGGAGCCACGACCTCCAGGCTCATGATCGGTTCCAGGCGCACCGGGCTGGCGGCGGCGATAGCCTTGCGTACGGCGGCGCTTCCCGCAGCCTGGACGCCCGCCAGCATTTCCGGAAGGTCCTTGTAACCTACCGAGAGCAGGGTGACGGTCATGTCGGTCAGCGGATGACCGTCGGGGCCACTGCTGGCGCCTCCTCGAACCCCTTCCATGGCAGCGTCTATCACCGCTTGAGGTGTGCCCGATTCGGCTTCCACGGCGCAATCAAACTTCATGCCCTTGCCGCGCTGTCTTGGGGCGACCCGACAACTGGCCTCGCCGTAAAGTTCGGCATCCTTGAGTTTGCGTTCAACCACAGATTTCTCTTCTGCGATCTTGCTAATGGTTTCGCGGAACACCACCTGGGGTCTGCCCACGGTGACCGACAGGTTGAATTCCCGTCGCAGGCGTTCGACCAGGATTTCCAGGTGCAATTCGCCCATCCCGCTGATCAGGGTCTGGCCGGTTTCCTCGTCAACCCTGACCAGGACCGTCGGGTCTTCGTCGGCAAGTTTCGACAGGCTTAGCTCCAGCTTGTCACTGTCCGAACTGCTACCCAGTTCCAGCGCCAGGGACATCACAGGCTCGTAGGCCTCGATGTCTAACAGCAATATAGGTGCTTGTTCACTGCACAGGGTATCGCCGGTGGTGGTGTAACGCAGGCCGGTTGCCGCCACGATGCTGCCGGGGCCGGCTTTATCCACCCGTTGACGCTTGTGGGAGTGCATGACGAACAATCGCGCGATACGCTCGCTGGCGCCAAGTCGCGGATTGTAGACTTCCATGCCCGGGGTGATGCAGCCACTGAATACTCGTAGGTAAACCAGCCTCCTGCCTTCATCCATGGCGACCTTGAACAACAAGGCGCAGACCGGTTCTTTCTCACCTGTCTTGAAGGTGATTATTTCTCCGGAACCCCCTGGGAGGGTGCCTGTGAGTGGTGGCAGGTCTTCGGGAGAGGGCAGGTAGCTGACAATTCCGTCCAGCAACAGATCAACGCCCTTGTTGCGTAGCGCGGCGCCACAAAAAACCGGCACGACTTGTTGTGCCCGGCATGCCCGGCGCAACGCCTGGGCCAGCTGGTCATTACTGGGCTCCTGGTCAGCCAGGTACAACTCCGCCAGGCCTTCATCCACGTCAGCGATGGTTTCAATTAATTGTTGTCTCGCCTGCCTGGCGGATTCCAACCACCGGGCATCCAGTTCCATGGGTTCACTGGATTGCTCCAGGTCACCGGCCAGCCGGTAACCCTGCATGGCTACCAAGTCGATCACCCCGTTGAATTCATCCTCGGCGCCCATAGGCAATTGAACGGCAGCAGGGTTGGCATGCAGTTGCTTTCGCATTTGCTCCAGCACGGCATCAAAATCGGCGCCGATCCGGTCCATCTTGTTCACGAAGGCGATTCGAGGGACATGGAATTTATCGGCCTGGCGCCAGACGGTTTCCGATTGTGGCTCAACGCCATCCACGGCGGAGAACACCACCACAGCGCCATCGAGAATTCGCAGGCTGCGTTCCACCTCCATGGTGAAATCCACATGGCCGGGGGTGTCAATCAGGTGTATGTCGTGATCACGCCAGGACAAGGCGGTTGCCGCGGCGGTAATGGTTATGCCCCGCTCTCGTTCCAGTTCCATCCAGTCCATTTCGGCCGCGCCGTCGTGGACTTCGCCGACCTTGTGCAGTTCGCCGGCGTGGAAGAGCAGTCTCTCGGTCACGGTGGTCTTGCCCGCATCGATGTGGGCAACGATTCCTATGTTTCTGATGAGTTCAATATTCACCATGGCCACCGTGGCATTGGCATCGGCGCTATTGCATCCGATGCGGTCCTACTCACCATGCAGGGTACACAGGCGCCTCGTCATGGACGAGCAGGAATCATACCTATAGTCTTTCGGGTGGCGGCTAGCCGGGGGAGATATCCTTTTGCGCTTCCAGAAAGTGCTCTTCCTCAGTCTCCTCGCGCCACGTAATGACATTCATTTCAATGAATACGAAGGCCACCAGCCACAGGAATGCATCCCAGAAGTCGATGAATGCCCCTGACCAACCCCAGTACAGGGCGGCAATCAGCAGGCCGGAATAGAGAATGATCTTGGAGGCACCACTGGCCAGTTCGTAGGCCCTGGACTCCTTTTCTTTCAGTTGCATCCACACGTCCAGTTCCAGCATCACCACGATGAGCAACCACAGGCTGGCGTTGAAAACGTCCACCCATGCCAGCGCCCTGGCATCCGACAAGACTTCGGCATCGGAAATAATATCGGTGTCGTTGAGTTGCACGAAGCCGCCCTCGGCGGGCAGTTCCTGGCAATTTTCCAGAGTAAGTTTTTCAAATTCATCCAGCGTGGTCATGTAAAACGTTTCGTGGTCCACGAGTTCACATGCGGTGCTGGCTTGTAAGGGGCTTACCTCGTACAGATCCAGGGACTTGGCCCAGTAGCCGTGATACGAGAGCAGGATAAAGAAGTAACTCAGGAAGCGCACACCGTGCAGTGACCAGCGATGATGTTCTACCTGCTCGTCCGACAGCACGTAGGTTTCCATTTCGAACAACAGAAGAAGGACTACCCAGGCGGCGGTATCTATGCTCGCAGAAAATGCCTGGAAGACATCCATGATGTCGACGCCGTCCATGAACAGGTGATTGGCCGCCGTCCATTCGTCAGCGAAAAAGAGATACACATTAAGCGCTAGAAGGCTGTAAATGCAGTATTTGAATATTTGGAAGACGCGAAAGAATTTATTCGATGCCAACGTCGTCTCTCCGTAGTCTCATAGATTAGCGGTCGATCATACAGTAGCGAACCCGCGGTCGGATACCCCCGGATAATACAGTGCTGTGAATTAGGAATTGATTGCGGAAACCCAATTCCATTTGAGGATAGAATCGGGACGATAGATGGAAATCAGGAATGGATTGTGAATTCAGGGACACTGGTCACGACTCGGATATGTATTGTCGGCGCGGGCTTTTCAGGCCTGGGCATGGGAATTCGATTGCGACAGGTGGGCATTACTGATTTTGTGATCATTGATAGTGGGCCGGAAGTGGGGGGTACCTGGCGGGATAATCACTATCCCGGTTGCGCCTGCGATGTGCCTTCCCGACTGTACTCATTTTCCTTCCAGCCCAACCCGGACTGGTCCAGAACATATTCGCCCCAGTCCGAGATATGGGCTTACCTGAAAGCCTGTGTGGAACAGGGTGGACTGGCCTCCCACATCTATTTCAATCGCAAGCTTCGGCGGGCCAGCTATAGCGAGCAAGATGCCCGATGGCGGCTTGAGTGTGTAGATGGCCAGCGCTATGAATGCCAGGTTTTGATTTCTGCCATGGGCGGTTTAAGCAGGCCAGCCATGCCGTCCATACCCGGCCTGGAACGTTTTTGCGGTCCGGCATTTCACTCGTCAAACTGGCGCCACGATGTGGACTTGGCGGGCAAGACTGTCGGGGTGATTGGCACCGGCGCGAGTGCTATTCAGTTTGTCCCCCAAATAGCTCCCCAGGCGAAAAAGCTGGTGTTGTTCCAGCGCACGCCGCCGTGGATCCTGCCTCGCAGGGACCGGGCCATCGGGCAGGGTTGGAAGCGAATGTATGGCCGATTCCCGTTGATCCAGAAACTGGTCAGGGGTTTGACCTACCTGCGGATGGAAAGTCGGGCCCTGGGTTTGAGTCGTTATCCGAGTTTGCTGCGGATCATGGAAAAAAGAGCGCGCAGACACATCGCGGTGAGTATAGGAGACAAGACTCTTCGGGAGCAGGTGACACCCCGGTTTCGCCTGGGTTGCAAGCGCGTTTTGTTGTCGGACGATTACTATCCAGCCCTGGCCCGTTCGAATGTACACCTGGAAACGGCCTCCATTGCATCGGTTCAGGAGCAAGGGGTGAAGCTGGACAATGGTGAGTTTGTGGCGCTGGACGTGCTGGTGTACGGAACCGGATTCCAGGCCACCAGTCCCGTGCCCGCCGGGTTGATATTCGGGCGCAAAAGCCAGGACCTGACCCAGGCCTGGCGCTGTGGGCCGGAGGCGTACCTGGGGACGACGGTTGCTGGATTCCCGAATATGTTCATGCTGATGGGCCCTAATACGGGCCTTGGTCATAACTCCATCGTTTACATGATCGAGTCCCAGATTAGCTATGTCCTGGGCTGTCTTGCGACCATGCAGGAACAGGAACTGCGTAGCGTCGAAGTCAGGCCGGAGGTGCAGGCGGCGTTTAATTCGGACTTGCAGGCTGAGTTCGAGGGTTCGGTGTGGACCAGTGGATGCAAAAGCTGGTACTTGCATGAGAGCGGAAAGAATACGACTCTTTGGCCTGGGATGAGTTATCAGTTCAGACGCAGGATGAAGCGTTTTAGCTTGTCCGATTTTTGCTGGGAAGCCAAGGAGCACAAAGCGGTCTAATGCAGTCGTTAAAAAATATTCTTAGACCGTTATTGCAAAGTAGCAAGGACCTTGCCCCGATTGTCCTGGTGATTGCATTTTTCCAGCTGGCAGTTCTCAAGCAGCCGATACCCAACCTGGGTGGTCTGGTGTTTGGCCTGGTCCTGGTGATGTTGGGCCTGGCCTTTTTCGTACGCGGGTTGGACCTGGGTCTTTTCCCTCTTGGTGAGGCCATGGCCTACGCCTTCGCAAGGAAAGGCTCCTTGTTCTGGTTGCTTTGTTTTGCGTTTGCCCTGGGTTTTGGCACTACCGCGGCTGAACCTGCGTTGATCGCCATCGCCGATGAGGCGGCTGCCGTGGCGGCTACTGGCGGGATGATCGTCGACACCCTCGACTCCCGGGAACAGTACGCCCTGGGCCTGCGTTTTACTGTGGCCCTGTCGGTAGGGTGCGCCATCATGATCGGTGTCTGGCGAATCCTTAAAGGCTGGCCCCTGCACCTGATGATTGCCTGCGGTTATGTGTTGGTGGTGATCATGACGGCCATTGCGCCCCCGGAGATTATCGGCATTGCCTATGACTCCGGTGGGGTGACTACTTCCACCATCACGGTACCCCTGGTGACCGCCCTGGGCGTGGGCCTGGCCTCGTCACTGCAGGGCAGGAGTCCCTTGTTGGACGGCTTCGGCCTGATTGCCTTCGCATCCTTGCTGCCAATGATATTCGTGATGGCCTACGGAATGATTATCTGATGCCCTCCCTGGATCAAATGCTCGCGGTCTTGTTAAGCACCTTGCGTGACGTGATGCCCATTGCCGTTATCCTGACAGTCTTCCAGGTGTTTGTAATTCGCCGGGCAGTGCCAAATCTTGGCCAGGTGCTAGCGGGATTTGTCTATGTAGTGATTGGTCTTACCCTGTTCCTGATTGGACTGGAGCAGGCCCTGTTCCCGGTGGGCAGGACAATGGCCGGGCAGTTTACCGATCCCGAATTCCTGGGGTTGGCGGGTGCGGAAGGTGGCGAGGCTCATCACTGGATGTCGTACTTGTGGCTATACCTGTTCGCGTTTTCGATCGGATTCAGTACCACTATCGCCGAGCCTGCTCTGATTGCCGTGGCTCACAAGGCCAACTCCCTGTCTGGTGGAGCCATCGGGCAGACAGGGTTGCGTATTGCCGTCGCGATCGGGGTGGCGCTGGGAATCACCCTGGGCGTGTATCGCATTGTGATCGGTTTCCCCATTCACTATTTCATCATCGCCGGCTATATCGTGGTGGTGGTGCAAACATTCTTTGCGCCCAAGTCCATCGTACCGCTGGCCTATGACTCCGGTGGCGTCACCACCTCCACCGTGACGGTGCCCCTGGTGGCGGCCCTTGGCCTGGGGCTGGCCGAAAACATTCCCGGTCGTAACCCACTGGTGGATGGCTTCGGGTTGATTGCCTTCGCCAGTCTTTTCCCGATTATTTCTGTCATGACCTATGCGCAGCTCTCTGAGTGGCGAGCTCGAAGGGTACTGACAAAGAACGCTGATGAATCAAAACCGAACGATGAAGAACGTTCCCAAGGAGAACAGTAATGAGGTTCAAATTAATCATTGCCTTTGTGGAGGACTCCAAGACAAAGGCTATTATGGAAGCTGCCAGGCAGGCAGGTGCGACGGGTTGTACCGTGCTAACCAATGCCCGCGGTCAGGGGGTGGAAGAGAAAACCACATTCCTGGGGCTGGCGCTGGAAAGCCAGCGGGACATGGTGCTTATGCTGGTAGAAGAGCACCGGGCACGTGGAATCCTGGAAGAAATTGCCACCGCTGGGAAATTCGATATGACCCCGGGTACCGGCATCGCATTCCAGGTTGATGTTGAAGATGCTTTGGGCGTGTTGCACCAGGCTGAACTGATCGCACCTTCGCTGGAGGAGGCGGAACTATGAGCGAGAATACTCCCACCATCATTGCCGATGTGATGAACAATAATTTTGTCCTGGCCCACGGGCTGACGACGGTTTCCGAGGCGCTGCAGATCATGCGCGAGAAGGGCGTGAATTTCCTGATCGTTGACCGGCGGGACAAGACTGATGAGTACGGCATCATGCTGGCATCGGATATTGCCAAGAAAGTCCTGGCGAAGGATCGTTCGCCGGATCGCATCAATATTTACGAGCTGATGTCCAAACCCGTGCTGTTCGTTCGGCCCGGAATGGATATTCGTTACTGCGCGCGGTTCTTCGATCGCTTTGAGATTTCCACCTCACCGGTCATCTCAAAGGGACAGATCGTGGGTATCGTGTCGTATAACGACCTGGTGCTCAAAGGCATGGCTCCGTTTACCGGAGAGCGGGCGCCCAGGGATGCGGATTCTGACGACTAGAGGCGGGTGGTGCCGCTGGCATTACGCATCGGCGATGCTCAAGGCCAGCTCCCTACCATTGCGCACACAATCGTTCATGGCGATTCCGCCATAGGCGTTGGCGCACAGGTGCAGTCCAGGGTGAGTCGCGAGTTGTTCGAATATGCTCGCCACCCGATCAAGGTGCCCCGGCGCATAGCTGGGGATTCCGCGAGTCCAGCGCTTGATAAAGACAGAATCCGGTTCAGTTTCGATTTGCATGGTCTTTCGCAGCCCGTCACGGGCCAGCTTCAGCAACTGCTTGTCATCCAGTCCTACCAGCTCAGGATTGCGCTGCCCGCCAATCATGATGCGTATTAACTTGCTGCCGTCGGGGGCCCGATCCGGGAAGATGCTGCTGTCCCACAAGGCGCCCAGAATCGGCAGGCCTGCGGCGCTGGTGGTCAACAGGCCGAAACCATTCAAGGGATGGTCCAGTTCTTCATAGCCAAAGCCGACAACCGCGATGGGTGAATAATCGATCTTCTGCAATCGGCCGGTCATTTCCGGGTCCAGGCCCGCCAGCATCTCTGCAGCGGCATAGGCCGGGGCGCTGATGATGACCTGGTCAAATTCTTCAGAACCTTTTTCACTCTTCACCTGGAAACCCACCAGGTCACGGCTGATACCGGTGACGGGCGATCCCAGCCGCCATTCCGCATCAATAGTTTTCTTCAGGTGTGAAATGAATGAGCCGACGCCGCCACGGAAACTGGTCAGCACGCCGCCTGGTCCGCCACCTTTTTTGCGCTTGGCGATCATTCCCCTGAACAGTCCGCCGTATTCCTTCTCCAGCGCCACCACCATGGGGAACGCGGCTTGCACCGAAATCTTGTCAGGCGTGGTGGCGTAAATGCCTGCCACCATGGCGCCCAGGAATACGTCGGTGAATCCCTTGCCGACCCGGCGGTAGCCGAATTCCTGCAGGGTTTCATCTTTGTCGCTGTCACTTGCCGCAACGAAAAACTCGCCGGCCACGCGAAGTTTTTCACGCAGGGTCAGTAAACCGGACTTGAGAAACAGCGGTGGTGATTCGGGCAGTCTGTGCAATCCATTGTTGTGGAAAATGAAGCGCTTGCGGGCCAGGTCCGAACTGGGCAGCAGCAGATGTTCCGCGCCGCTGTCTTTCACCAGTTGCATGCTGTCCGGCTTGTTAGTCAGGAAACCGTTGCCGCCTCCCTCGAACAGGAATCCGCCAACGTTGACGGTTTGCATGGTCCCGCCAGGACGAGTCTCCGGGTCATAAATGACCAGCGAACAGTCCGGCATTTTCTGCTTCAGGTAAAACGCCGTGCTCAGGCCGCTGATGCCAGCGCCAACAATTGCTATTTTCATAATTGAAATTCTACCCCGGGAGGACCGGGCCTCAACAGCTTATTCCTGAGTTTTTTCCTTTGGCTGGCCTTGTTTTTTCATCTGGCGCAGCTCCATTGGGGACGGCGCCTTTCGGAAACCATCCAAAATATGGGTGATTGCCAGGTAAGGGTGGCGGGTCAGCATGCGTGGTCCGGCATAGCGCATTATTTCACTTGCCCGTTCCTTTTGTGCTTTCTTGTAGCAGTGGATCGGACAGTTCGTACAGGTGGGCTTTTTTTCCTCGTACGGGCATTTCGCGAGTCGCTGCTGGGCATAGCCGAGGAACTCCTCGCATTCGGCGCAGATCTTGTCCCTGGTGCCATCGTGAAACCGGACACAGTACATCCCGACCATCTTGGTCATGGTCAGAAATTCACGTTTCAGTCGTCGTTTTTCCAGTTCCATCCCGGTTCCCGGACCATCCGATTTGGGGGCGGCCATATTTTAGACACATTCAAGATAGCAGTTGGGGAAGTGGCCTTCGATAGTGAATATCCGAAGCCCGTGGGTACAAGATGCCTATTTCATTTTCACCCGGGGCACCGTTGGCAACGCTCTGGAGATAAGCAGCAGGCACCCCAGGAGCTCGTTGCCTGGCCTTGTTTGGACCCAGTCGTCGTCTATGGCCGCCTGAACCGGAATACGAAGCGGTCTGTCTTGCCGCGCATCTCGTCGGAGAAGGTGTGCAGGGTGTGATCGTCCTCCGGGTTGGCCAGGACATCACTGCTGGCCTCGAATATGAAGCCGGCTGCGGTGATGTCCGCCTTGGCCAGTTCCGGGTCGATTCGATGCAGGGTTTCACCGGTTTCTGGTGGCGCTCCGGCGATTGCTGCGTGATCCACGATGCCCAGCACGGCCCCGGGTTTCATGGACTGGAATAACTGGGCCAGCATGGCGGGTCCATCGATGGCTTCCCAGCCGTTCTCCGGATCCACGTGGTACACATCGTGATAGCTCATGATCATCAGCACTGCATCGAAGCTGTCCGCGGGCAGGTCCAGTTGGTTATTCTCGGCGGTGAAACGAATAACGTTGGGCAACTTTCCAGGCTGGTAGCGCTCCTTGATGGGGTCGGCCAACCAGCTCAGGTAGGGGCTGTTGTTGTGGGCGTGAACCTTGCCATCATCGCCGACCACATAGGAAAGCAGCTCAGTGTAGTAGCCGCCGCCGGAGAACATGTCCAGCACTGTCATGCCGGGTTTGATCTGGAAAAACGCCAGTACCTGGTCCGGCTTGCGGCGCAGGTCGGTCTCCCGGTCAGCATCACTGCGAGCCGGATTGGCAATCGCCGCCTGTATGGGGTTCATCGCCGGGGTCACGGCTTCGTTGCTAACCGCTGTGTCAGCGCTCGGGGTACCTGGCTCCTGGGAGCAGCCAGCCATGAATAGGGTGGTCACTAGTAAGACGATGAAAAGACGCATGCTGCATTCCTCGATCTGGCCTGACGGGAAATAACTCCACCATAGTATGAAGCAGAATGGATTTGCGGCGTAGTGTCTTGTCTAGCCCGCGGGTTTGCTGCGTTCTTCCAGTTCAGCCCAGCGCTCGAAACAGGTTTCCAGCTTGGTGTTCACCTCATCAATCCGGGCCAGGGTGGCCTGGATGGCGACCTGGTCCTGCTGGTAGAAGCTCGCGCCGCTGATCTGGGCGCTCAGGCTGCTCTGCTGTGTTTCCAGCTCTTCGATGGTCTTGGGCAGGGCGTCCAGTTCCCGTTGCTCCTTGTAGGAGAGCTTGGCGACTTTCTTCACTGGGGCAACTTTTTCGAGCGGCTTTTCTGCCGGTTTGGCAGTGGCGGTCTTTGTGCCGCCAGGTCTGGGACGCTGGCGTTGCCAGTCGCTATAGCCACCGACGTATTCTTCAACCCGGCCTTCGGGAGTGATCACCAGGGAACTGGTGACCACATTGTCCAGGAACTCCCGGTCATGGCTCACCAGCAGCAAGGTGCCCTGAAACTGGTCGATCATCTCTTCCAGCAGTTCCAGTGTTTCAACGTCCAGGTCGTTAGTGGGTTCATCCATTACCAGCAGGTTGGCAGGCTGGGTGAAAAGCCGCGCCAGCAACAGGCGGTTGCGCTCACCACCAGACAGGCTTTTCACTGGTGACTGCAGGCGTTCCGGCGGAAACAGGAAGTCTTGCAGGTAGCCGGCCACGTGTCGTCGGTTGCCTGCCACCATGATGTGCTGGTTGCCGTCCGCCACGTTGTCCATCACCGACTTCTTTTCATCCAGCTGGGCGCGTTGCTGATCGAAGTAGGCGACCTCCAGCTTGGTTCCCTGGGTCAGGCGGCCGGTGACCGGCTGCAACTGTCCCAGTAGTAACTTCACCAGGGTGGATTTTCCGGCGCCATTGGGGCCGATAATACCGACCCGGTCTCCACGCATGATCCGGGTGGAGAAGTCGCGGATCACCGGTGTGCCGTCATAGGAGAAGCTCACGTCCTCGGCCTCAAAGACCAGTTTCCCCGAGGTTTCTCCCGCCTCTACCTGGATTTTCGCGTTGCCGCTGCGTTCACGACGCTGTCGGCGCTGCTCCCGCATGGCTTCCAATGCCCTGACCCGACCCTCATTGCGGGTGCGGCGGGCCTTGATGCCCTGGCGTATCCAGACTTCTTCCTCGGATAGCCGCTTGTCGAACAGGGCGTTATGCCTTGCCTCGGTTTCCAGTTGTTCTGCCTTGCCGCGCAGGTAGGCATCGTAATTGCCGGGCCAGGACGTCAGCCGACCCCGATCCAGCTCCAGGATGCGGCTGGACATCTTGCGCACGAAGGCTCGATCATGGCTGATGAATAACAGGGCGCCGGAGTACTCCAGCAGGAATTCTTCCAGCCACGCGATGGCCTCGATATCCAGGTGGTTAGTCGGTTCATCCAGCAACAGGATGTCAGGCTCGCTGACCAGGGCCCTGGCGAGCATGGCCCGCCTGCGCCATCCACCGGACAAGGAACTGAACAGCACGTCCCCATCCAGTCCCAGGCGGCTGAGCACGGTTTCGACCCGTTGTTCCATTTTCCAGCCGTCGGCCGCTTCCAGCTCATGCTGCAAGTGAGCCAGCCGGTTAACTTCCTCTGTGCCTGGATTGTGGGCCAGGGACACGGCGGCTTCGTGGTAGTCGGTTAACAGGTCGGCCAGGCCGGGTAATCCGCCGGCAACCACCTTGAAGACGATGTCATCACTGTCCAGGTCCACTTCCTGGCTAAGTTGTGCGACCCGTATTCCGGGGCGAATCCAGCAGGTGCCGTCATCGGCGATTACCTGCCCGGAGACCAGGCGCATCATGGAGGATTTACCTTCACCGTTTCGGCCGAGCAGGCACACCCGTTCCCCCCGGAAAATTTCCAGGTCGGCATTTTCCAGCAGGGGCCGGTGGCCGTAGGCCAGGTTTACCTTATCCAGTCTCAGCAAGGGCATGACGGGTCTCGTGGGTGAATCGCGGCGTGCACTATACCACCGCCGGCAGCGGGTCGGGTGGGTCTGTGAGGGGCAGCGAGGCTCACTTCCTGATACCCTAGCGGCCTCTTTGTACTGAATGAAATGAAGGTTTGAGAAATACCATGTCCAACGAAACCAACCAGCCCAGAACCAGTATGGATGCCAGTGACCTGTACCGGGAAGAAATCATCACCGACCGGAAAATTGGCAGCATTCAGCGCCTGGTCCCCCTTACCGAGGACGGTGAAACTGATCCCGCTCGCCCGGTGCGCTACGTGGGACAGGCCCAGGTCAATACCCCCGCAGGTCCGTTGCCCCTGAGCTTTGAGATCGAGGCCGAAAGCCTGAAAGAAGCCGTCGAGAAGTTTGGCCCGGCGGCTGAGAAATCCGTTGAAGAGACCATGCAGCGGCTGCAGGAAATGCGCCGTGAGCAGGCTTCCTCAATCGTTGTACCCGGTGCCGAAGGCGGCATGGGTGGCATGGGCGGAGCACCCGGCGGAAAAATTCAGCTGCGCTGATTTTACTGACCAAAAAAGAAGCCGGCCCGTGGAAACAGGCCGGCTTCTGCTTTTTTGACGCTAGCAGTTCGCTGACTGCTCTTGGCGCTAGATTTTCTCCGGTACCAGGCTGAAGGTCATCCCGGCGTTTTCGCACAGCCGGTCGATCAGTTGCTGGCCCATGGCGGCCGCCGGGGTCCAGAATCCGCCTGCCATGCCCAGCGGCTGGCTGTCACGGGCCAGGCAGACCGCGCTTTCTCCCAGCATCTTGCAGGTGGCGCCATAGCCCGGGTCTCGATCTGCGGTCACCCTGGCTGTCAGGTTGATGTCGTCATTTTCCGGGTGATGGGCAACCAGCACGATGTCGAAACTGCCGTGCTCGCGTTCTTGCTCATTGGGGCCCTCGCCGGGCTGGGGCAGGAAGAACTTGTTCAGCAAGGCCCGGGTGGGCGGTATCGCGGCCAGTCCCATGAAGCCTCCCAGGGAGGCGGTCAACATAGTGGCCCGGGTGAGTCCGAGTGCACCGCGGCCGGTCATCATGGCCTCGCTGTAGCGGAAATTCTTGCCGTAGGCGTACCCGAGCAACACATTGGATCGGCGCACGATCTTGGTGTTGATGTTGGCCATGATGAATGGCGCGATCCATGACTTGACGTCCTCGTCATAGCGAGGGGCCTTGGGGTCGGTGGGAGGCGGACCTTTTTGCTCACCCACCGGGTTCAGGGAGTAGGGGTGGCCCAGGGCCCGGCGCACTGCCTTGTCGCTGGCGCCGGCCTCAAAGGCTGCCAGCATGCTGGCAGCTGTGCCGCCACTGAACTTGCCCTTCATGCGGCGGACCCGCATGGCCACTTCCGAGGCGGCCACGCCGTGCTGTTCCTGCATGGCCTGCTGGACGAAGAAGGTTCCCAGGTCCGAGGGCAGGCTGTCGAAGCCGCAACAATTTACGATGCGAGCACCGCTTTTCTTTGCCGCTTTTTCGTTTGCATCCAGCATGGCGCGTATCCAGTGGGCCTCGCCGGTGATGTCGCAATAGTCGGTGCCATGTTCGGCACAGGCGGCGACCAGTTCGCTGCCATACTTGGCAAACGGCCCTACGGTGGAGCACACCACCGCGGTGCGCTTTACCAGCTCTTTCAGTGACTCGGCGTCATGGCTGTCTGCCACGATCATGGGCAGCTTTGCTGCCGCCTTGCCCAGTGAGGCGCGAATTTCCTTGAGGCGAGATTCGCTGCGGCCGCCAATTGCCCAGCGCAGGTCTTTACCCACGCCATAGTGTTCGGCCAGGTAGCCGGCCACCAGCCTGCCGGTGAAGCCTGTGGCGCCCCAGACGACGACCTCGAATTCACGTTTCCTTGTGTTACTGGACTCGGTCATAAAATTGTTTCCTTAACAGATTCGGTGGTTGTTCCGGGATTACGGTGGAGGCGGTGTTCATTCTAATTCACCCAGGGCCTGTTCAAGGGTATTTATTAAAAGATCGGCATGGCTCCGGGCGAATACCATTGGCGGGCGAAGTTTCAACACATTGTCCCGGGTTCCGGTTCGGCCGATAAATATCCCCAGTTCCTTGAGCCGATTAATTACCTGGGTGGTTTTTTCGACGGCGGGTGTACGCAGATCACGATCGCTCACCAGTTCCACGCCGTTGAATAAACCAGCGCCGCGAACGTCTCCGATCAATGGGTGGCGTTGCATGAGTTGGCGTAGTCCTGTTCGCAGGTATTCGCCGGTTTCCCTTGCGTGCTCCAGCAGGTTTTCCCGCTGGATGATGCGCAGTACTGCCAGTGCCGCGGCACAGGAGACAGGGTTTCCGCCGAAGGTGTTGAAGTAGTGGCGCTGGGTTGCAAATTTCGCTGCGATTTCCGGGGTTGTGACCACCGCTGCAATGGGGTGACCGTTACCCATGGGCTTGCCCAGGGTGACGATGTCGGGGGTTACATCGTCATGGGCGAAGCCCCACATATGATCGCCGGTGCGACCGAAACCGGACTGCACCTCGTCAGCGATGCACAGGCCTCCCGCGGCCCGCACTTTTGCGTAGACCGCTTTAAGGTAGCCCGGCGGGGGTGCGAAAATGCCTTCGCTGCTGAAAATATTATCGAATATGACGCAGGCAGTGCCTTGCTCCCTGGCTTCCAGGTTGGCGATGGCCTCGTCCACGTGGGCAGCGTATTTAGGGATGCTATCGGCACCACGATACATGCCGCCGTAGATATCGGGTCCCGGGATGGTTGCCAGCCAGGACTCACGCATCTCGACCGGGCAATCTTCGGGTGACATCTGGAACACCGCCGTGGTCGTTCCGTGATAGGCATTGGCCGCCACGATGCAGCCACGATGACCGCTGTTGGCCCTGGCGATTTGCAAGGCAAGGTCGTTGGCTTCACTGCCACTGCAGGCGAAAAAGCACACGCTGAGCTCACCGGGCAGGGTGTCTGTGATGCGCTCGGATAATTCCACGATGTTGTTATGCAGGTAGCGGGTGTTGGTATTCAGGGTCCGGGCCTGGGCGGCGATGGCGGCCGCCACTTCCGGGTGGGAATGACCCACGTGAGCCACGTTGTTGTAGGTATCCAGGTAGCGATTGCCCTGGCTGTCGAATAACCAGACTCCCTCGCCCCGGACCACGTGCACGGGCTGCTCGTAAAACAGTCGCAGGGCGGGCCCCAGTGCCTTGCGACGTCGCTGCAGCAAGGACTGGTATTGCTCGGGGGTTTCCTCGCCCGGCACGGGCAGGTCCCGGTCCGGCAGGCCGGCGGCCCTCAGCAGGGCCCGGGTCATGTCGTCGCGATCAATCTTGTCCAGGGCTTCCAGCGCCTGCCAGGTGGAGGGGAAGTCGCCCAGGATGTATTCGCGATTCTCCGGGTGTTCTCCTGCGCGCCATTGGGAAATGGTGGCTGACATGGCGATGCGGCTGGCAATCAGCCCTGGCAGCAAGGCTATCTCGTCCTCTTCCAGCGGGTTAATCGCCTGGTAGGCGCTGAGCATGTCGCAGACCGCGGCAACCGGGTCATCCACCCGGAATACCTGGTAGGCAGCGGCCACCGCCAGGTCGGTGATCAGCGGCGCCTGCAGCATGTCGCCAAAATCGATCATGCCTGCCAGCTGGTCAGGGTTGTCCTTGCTGACGATCACATTGGCGGGGTTCATGTCGTTGTGAATGACCTGGGCGCGCAAGGTGTGCAGCTTTGATTGAATGTGCGCTTCGAAATAATCCAGGGCCTTTTCTATCAGTGCCCGGTGCCGGGGCTCGGCCACATGATGCAGGTGGGTCCTGATTTCCAGGGTGTTTTTCACATCCCAGAGCAGGTCATGGCCCGCGGCTGGATGAAAGTATCCCTGCATTGCCCGGTTCAGGCGCGCCAGGAAGCGCCCCATATCCCGACGCAAGGCAGGGCTGGTGTTGCCGTGGCCTCGCTCGGAAAGGGGCACGCCCTCAAGGTAGGTCACCACCCGGAGCAAATAGGTTGTGCCATCGTGTTCATGGGTGCGTACGATTTTGTTATCGAGACTGCGCACCAGGCGGGGCAGGGCGAGTTCCGGATCACAGCTGCCGGCATGTTCCAGGGCGCTACTTTGAAATTCCAGGACGCTTGCCGACTCGGCTGGATTGGCGATCTTGAGAACAAACTTCCGACCGTCCCGGCCGCGCAGCCGAAAATTCTGATCACGCTCACTAACCAGCGGTTCGGCCACGGCGTCTATGCCAAAGTATTCACTGGCCATTTGTTGTGCTTGTTCCGTACTGAAGTCCGGGGCAGGAGTTTCCAGAACCGGGAAAGAGGGCGTGTATTCAGACATCAGTGAGCTTCCGGGCAAAATGGCAGTGTAGCGGAGCATCGGGTGCGACAACAGATTTGAAGAGCCTATAATGGGCTGCTTTGATTGTGCCTTGCAAAATCATTGTCGGAATAAGAGTTCGCCGAGGAGACAGGGAGTGTTGAACGTATTGTTTTTGTGTACCGGGAATTCGGCCCGAAGTGTTCTGGCCGAGGCCCTGATGAATCACTGGGGAGCCGGTCGGTTTCGTGCCTACAGCGCAGGCAGCCAACCCACTGGAAAGGTAAATCCCTGTGCCGTGACATTGCTCGCGGAGATGGGCATGACGGATTACCAGATGCGCAGCAAGAGCTGGGACGAATTCGCCGGACCTGGCGCCCCCCAAATGGACCTGATCTTTACCGTGTGCGGCAGCGCGGCGGCTGAAACCTGCCCGGTATGGCCCGGTCACCCGGCGTCCGCTCACTGGGGTACCGAGGATCCGGCTGCGGTGCGCGGCAGTGAGTCCCTCAAGATGGATGCATTTAGGCACGCTTTCAGGGTGCTCCAGCACCGGGTGAAGGCCTGCCTAGAGTTACCGGTGGATAACATGACGCCTGACGAGCTCAACCTGGCTTTGTCAGAGATTGGAACCAGCCTGCCTGATCTGGAAACAGGAAATAACCCGTGAATAAGAAGACCGAAGCCCTGGGCAAAAAGCCTGCGAAAATGAGTGTGTTTGAACGCTACCTGAGTATCTGGGTCGGCCTTTGCATCGTGGTTGGGGTGGTACTGGGTCACTTTTTGCCGGGGCCGGTTCAGGCCCTGGGAGAAATGAAAATCGCGGAAGTGAATCTTCCGGTGGCGGTACTGATCTGGCTGATGATTATCCCGATGCTGCTCAAGGTGGACTTCGGGGCGCTGCACACGGTGCGGGAGCATTGGCGGGGGATAGGCGTAACCGTCTTCGTGAACTGGGCTATCAAGCCGTTCTCCATGGCGCTGCTGGGCTGGTTTTTTATTCGTGGTGTTTTTTCCGAGTACCTGCCCGCGGACCAGATAGATTCCTATATCGCCGGATTGATCATTCTCGCCGCGGCGCCATGCACCGCCATGGTGTTTGTCTGGAGCAACTTGTGCGACGGTGAGCCCAACTTCACCCTGAGCCAGGTGGCCCTGAACGACACCATTATGGTGTTTGCTTTCGCGCCTATCGTGGGGCTGTTGCTGGGTTTGTCATCCATCGTCGTGCCCTGGGATACCTTGCTGCTATCGGTGGTGCTGTACATCGTGGTGCCGGTGGTGATCTCGCAAATCTGGCGCCGTTCGCTGCTGACCAGGGGCCCCCAGGCACTGCAGTCTGTGCTGGACCGTTTACAGCCCGTGTCGCTGGTGTCCTTGCTGGCAACCCTGGTGCTGTTGTTTGCCTTCCAGGGTGAACAAATCGTATCCCAGCCCATGATTATCGTGTTGCTGGCCGTACCCATCACCATCCAGGTGTATTTCAATTCCGGACTGGCTTATCTGCTTAATCGCAAATTCGGTGTTGCACATTGTGTGGCCGGTCCGTCAGCGCTGATTGGTGCGAGCAATTTCTTCGAACTCGCGGTGGCCGCAGCGATCAGCTTGTTTGGTTTTGAGTCAGGCGCCGCCCTGGCTACCGTGGTGGGTGTGCTGATCGAAGTGCCGGTGATGTTGTCAGTGGTGTGGATCGTGAATGGCAGCAAGGGCTGGTACGAAAAAGGCCTGCCGGGACGTTCTGCGTCCTGAGCTTATTCGACGGCCAGTGCTGCCTTGATCGCGCTGGCGATGGAGGCCGGCTCAAGGCTTCCTGCCGGGTAGACCCTGCAGCAAGCGGCCTCGCCTTCGGTGGGCCCAAAGAGCTCTGTCCCGTTAACCAGGATGGTAGGTGAGGGATATTTTTCCATGCCTTCGGTGAAATTTCCGCCGGTGGTGTCAATGTCGACAACAGGGCAGTCCAGGCTCAGCTGATCCAGCGCTTTCTTCAGCGCCGTTCTTGCTGGATCTGCCAGTGGACAGCCTTTGAAATACACGAATTTGATTTCTGTCTGGTTTGGCATAGAGGTTTTTTTTTCGTGCTAAAGTCGATCGGGTGATTATTAACAACCCGGTAAATTAAAAGAAATGCCGGGAGAAACCAAACTACTACGCGATAGCGGAGAGTTCCAACTGGAGAGTAACAAATGCTAGGGACGATGCAGGATTTTCCACTGACCATCAGGATGATTTTCGATTACGGCAGAAAAGCATATCCGGACAGCAAGGTATTTACCATGACGCCGGAGGGATACCAGGAAATCAGTTATTCGGGGCTTGCCGAGCGTGCCGGGAAACTGGCTAATGCGCTGGCTGGCCTGGGGATCAAGGAATCGGATCGAGTCGGTACGTTCTGCTGGAACAACCAGGCCCATATGGAGGCCTATATGGCCGTGCCCTGCATGGGGGCCGTGCTGCATACCTTGAATCTGCGCCTGTTTCCCGAGCAGCTGGTATTCGTCACCAATGACGCAGAAGACAAAGTGATTATCGTGGATGACACGGTGCTGCCCCTGTTAGCCAGGGTGGCATCGCAACTCAAGACCGTTGAAGCCTATGTGGTGGTTGGCCAGGGCGATGCATCGGCTCTGGAAGGCCATGGTGCACAGGTTCTGCGTTATGAGGAGTTGCTCGCCGGTGCCGAGTCCGACTACGACTGGCCTGACCTGGACGAGCGTGCTGCAGCAGCCATGTGTTACACCAGCGGTACCACCGGGGACCCCAAGGGCGTGGTGTACTCCCACCGCTCGTCGGTGCTGCATTCCATGGGGATTAACAGTGGAGCGGTACTCGGGCTGAATGAGCATGACGTGCTGCTGCCGGTGGTTCCCATGTTCCACGCCAATGCCTGGGGCCTGCCCTATGCCGGCTGGATGGTGGGTGCCGACTTTGCCATGCCCGATCGCTTCCTGCAGGCCGAGCCCCTGTGCCGACTGGTCAAGGAGCGCGGGGTGACCATGTCCGGTGCAGTCCCAACGATCTGGAATGAAGTGTTGCGCTACGCGGACGCCAATCCGGTGGACTTTTCATCGGTACGCAGTGTGATCTGCGGTGGTGCCGCCTTGCCCCGATCTCTCATCGAGGGTTTCAGGGACAGGCATGGCGTGGAAATCGTGCAGGGCTGGGGAATGACCGAGACCAGTCCGGTGGCGGCTATTTCCACCCCGCCAAAAAATGTCCCTGAGTCCGAGCACATTGATTGGCAGGCAATGGCCGGTCAGATCATCGGTGGCGTGGAAATCAGGCTGATGGATGACGATGGGAACGAAGTGCCCTGGGACGGCGAGTCTACTGGCGAAATGCAGGTGCGGGGTCCCTGGATAACCGGCTCCTATTACCGGGATGCGGATCCGGACAAGTTCGTGGACGGTTGGCTGTGTACCGGAGATGTCGGGTCCCTGACCCCCAATGGCTATATCCGGATTACTGACCGGGCCAAGGATGTGATCAAGTCCGGTGGAGAGTGGATCTCCTCGGTGGACCTGGAGAACGTGATCATGTCCCATCCCCAGGTGGTGGAGGCCGCGGTGGTGGGCGTGCCGGATAAGCGCTGGGACGAGCGTCCCCTGGCCTGTGTCGTGCTGGAAGCCGGTGCGGCCCTGACGCCCGAAGAACTGTCAGCGTTTCTATCCGACAAGATCGCCAAGTGGTGGATGCCCGAGCGTTGGTGTTTTATAAGCGAAGTCCCCAAGACCAGCGTTGGTAAATTCGACAAGAAAGTGTTGCGCGCCCGATATGGTGAGGGCGACCTGGATGTGCACACGTTGGGCTAAGCCCTGGTGATAAGGGCCCGACGGAAAGCCCGTATTCCCAAAGGCCGGCCCCTTGTCTAGAGTGAAAGCCTGGGCTCTGGTGGGGCCGCGTCCTTTGCGCCTTCATTGTTGCGGGGTAATTCCATGAGTGATTCGGTAATTGTCTTTCCCACTGATTTCTCCAACCAGTCCATGGCGGCTGCCGAGTGGGTAAAGAAGATGGCGGCCCTGGAAAATGCCCGGATTCACTGCGTTTATTCTATTGAAATGCCCCATTACTACGGGGCGTTTGTGAATTCTGCGGCAATGATGCCCTCGGCCACTGACCTGGAGAATTTTGGTCAGCAGCGGATGAAGGAGTTCCTGGGTGAAAACAGCGCCTACTTCAATCCGGAACCTGTGACCGCAGTGCTGGTGGGTAAGCCGGCGATCCAGATCGTTGACTATGCCCGGGAGCACGAGGCGAAAATGATAATCATGGCTACTCACGGCTACCGGGGAATCAGGCATGCCGTTTTGGGTAGTACAACCGAGGCGGTATTGCGCGAGGCGGACTGTCCGGTTCTGGTTATTCGCAGTAAAGACTGAATTTTTGGTACTGGCGAAGTCTTCGTAGAGGCCAGTCTGGGCCTTGCTTCGCCGCCCCCGGTCCGCCGTTCCGGCGGGGGGGAGTCACTCATTCGAACTTATCAATATCAGGCTGATGCTTTAGCCTTAGCGGCCTTGAGTGCATAAATACAACAGGAACAAGGCGAAAAACACACTGTTTTTGCAGTGGTTTTCAAAGATTCGCCGCTATGGCTATAGGTATCCGCCACAGTTGACATTAAGGTGCTCAAATCGAAAACTTCGCACCGTGAGGGGAGAGTATTTTGAAGACCTTTTTGAGCTTGGCTCCTATAGCCTACGTAGGTGTCGGGGGAATGCTGGGGGCGATTTGCCGCTACTTGCTATCCCTGGCGGGTCAAGCTCTGGCAATAAGCTTCCCGGCGGGAACCCTGGTATCGAATTTGGCCGGCTGTTTCCTGATCGGTGTGATCATGCAATTGGTTTTCAAGACGGAGTTGCCTTCAACCGAGATGCGGCTTTTGCTGGCTACCGGTTTTTGTGGGGGCTTTACGACACTTTCCTCCTTTGTGTACGAGTTGCACGCCTACATGAGCGAGCACGACTATTTTTTGGCCGCGGCGTATATGACCGCGACATTGGTAGGCGCCATGGCATGTTTTTACCTGGGCATGCTCCTGGTGTCGGCCATTTTGAGGTAGTTCGGTGAATTTGACGGGTCAAGCGATGCTAATGCGCATATTTGTGGGGGAGGCCGACAAGGTTGGCCACCAGCCGCTGTATGAACGCATCGTGCAAAGCGCTCGCTCGGCCGGTTTGGCCGGTGCGACGGCCTGGAAGGGGATGACCGGGTTCGGGGCAACCAGCAGGATTCGAACTGCCAGGGTCCTGGACTTGTCGGCAGATTTGCCGGTAGTCATCGAGATAGTGGATGAACAGGCGAAACTGGATGTGTTCCAGGGCGTACTGGATGATTTATTTGAGCAGGCCGATTGTGGTGGCCTGGTGACGTTAGAGAGTGTGAACGTGCGCCGCTACCTGGCCAGTAATGGTCGGGCAAATGCGGTGGAACTTTCCTAAATACTACGACGGGGTCTTGTGGCAAATACCATGCAGATTGAAATTAAAAAGGGTTTGAACTTACCGATTTCCGGAGTCCCGGAGCAGGTGATCGAGAGCCGGGAAACAAGCACCGTGGCGCTTATCGGATTCGACTATGTCGGCATGAAGCCGAAGATGTTGATTGAAGAAGGTCAGCAGGTCCGCCTGGGGCAGCCAATGTTCCAGGATAAAGCCAATCCGGAAGTGGTCTTTACCGCTCCGGGTACGGGTCTTATCGAGGCAGTTACCCGGGGACACAGGAGAGTGCTGCAATCCATAGTGATTCGCCTGTCCGGTGACGATCAGGTGACCTGGGACGCGGTGGGCGAACAAGGACTTGATTCGCTGGATGGCGAGCGGACCCGCAAGTTGTTGCTGGAGTCTGGTCTCTGGACAGCCTTGAGAACTCGTCCGTTTAGCAAGACACCGGTGCCGGGTACTGAGCCCATGGCGATTTTCGTCACCGCGATTGATACCGGTCCCCTGGCTGCCGATCCTGCAGTTGTGCTGCGCGGCCGTGAAAACGAGTTCAAGGCCGGCCTGAAGGCCCTGGGTACTCTGACCCCGGGCAAGGTTCATGTTTGCACAGCCCCGGAATTGACCCCTGTCATACCCGATGGCGAGAAATTCGAGCACAGCCAGTTCTCGGGACCCCATCCCGCCGGCCTGGTTGGTACTCACATTCATATGCTGCACCCGGTGGGCGCCAAGCGCATGGTTTGGCACATCGGTTACCAGGATGTGGTGGAGATTGGTCACTTGATGCTGACCGGCACCCTGGACCCGACCCGGATTATTTCCCTGGGTGGACCCAAGGTGAAACATCCTCGCCTGATCCGCACCCGGGTGGGTGCCTCGACCAGGGAACTGGTTAGAGACCAATTGGATGCGGGAGCAAGCCGGGTGATTTCCGGTTCAGTGCTGTCGGGTCGTCGAGCCTCTGACTGGAGCGCCTACCTGGGCCGTTTCCATACCCAGATCTCGGTGATTGGTGACGAGGTGGAGCGCAAGTTCCTGGCGTTTACGCGACCGGGGCCGGAAAAGTTTTCAGTCACCCGCACGTTCGCCTCAAGCTGGTTTGGTCGTTCCAGGCTGTTTGGCTTCACGACCTCCCAGGAAGGAAGTCCGAGGGCGATGGTGCCCATCGGCTCTTACGAGGCGGTCATGCCGCTGGATATTTTGCCCACCCAGTTATTGCGGGCGGTGTTGGTGCTGGACACTGATAGCGCACAGCAGCTGGGCTGCCTGGAGCTGGATGAAGAAGATCTGGCTTTGTGCTCCTACGTGTGTCCCAGCAAGTATGACTTCGGTCCGGTGTTGCGGAGTAACCTTGATTTGATTGAGAGGGAAGGCTGATGCGTGCTCTGCGTCGTTTGCTGGATAATCTTCACCCGCTGTTTGCCAAGGGTGGTCGGCTAGAGAGTCTCTATGCTGTCTACGAAATGGTGGACACGCTGTTCTTTTCACCTGCTGACCGTACCAGGTTGGCTCCTCATGTTCGTGATGGCGTCGACCTGAAGCGAGTCATGACTGCAGTAGTTTTTGCAGCCATGCCCGCAGCGGTGTTCGGAATCTGGAACGTGGGTTTCCAGGCCAACACGGCTATCCAGGCCTTGTCACTGGCTGGACCCGAAGACTGGCGCGGCCTTGTGCTGACAGTACTGAACGTGAGCTACAACCCAGGCAGCATGTGGGACAACATGTGGTATGGCATGGTGTATTTCCTGCCTATCTACGCGGTGACCCTGGCGGCTGGTGGCTTCTGGGAAGTGGTCTTCGCCGCAGTTCGGAACCACGAGGTTAACGAAGGCTTCCTGGTTACCTCCTTGTTGTTCGCCCTGATTCTGCCGCCGGCCATTCCTCTTTGGCAGGTAGCGCTGGGCATCAGCTTTGGTGTGGTGCTGGGTAAAGAGGTCTTCGGTGGTACCGGAAAGAACTTCCTTAATCCTGCCCTGACCGGTCGTGCATTCCTGTTCTTTGCCTATCCGGCCCAGATCTCGGGTGACGCGGTATGGACGGCGGTTGACGGCTTCTCCGGCGCAACTCCCCTGGCCGTGGGCGCCAGCGGCGGCATGGCAGCTATCGCCAGTTCCGACGTGAGCTGGATGGATGCCTTCGTTGGTGTGGTGCAGGGCGACCTGGGTTCCACCTCGGCAATGTTGTGCATACTCGGCGGCTTGATCCTGATCTTCTTCCGCATCGCATCCTGGCGAATCATCCTGGGCGTATTCCTGGGTATGGTGGCAACCAGTCTGCTGTTTAACTTCTTTGGCACCAACTACACCCCGATGGCCGGCATGCCCTGGTATTGGCACCTGGTGGTGGGTGGATTTGCCTTCGGCATGATGTTCATGGCTACCGACCCGGTCAGTGCGTCCATGAGTAATACCGGCCGATGGATATACGGTGCATTGATTGGCGCGCTCACGATAATTATTCGAGTCGCCAATCCCGCGTTCCCCGAAGGAATCATGCTGGCCATTTTGTTTGCCAACCTGGTTGCTCCACTAATTGATTATGGCGTCGTCAAGGCGAATATCAGCCGTCGTCGCCGCAGGGAGGGTTTGGCATGAGTAACGATTCCTGGCAAAAAACGCTGTTGGTAGCGTTGGTGCTTTGCCTGGTGTTCTCTGTGTTGGTATCGGGTGCGGCCGTGGTGCTTCGCCCTACCCAGGAGGCTAACCAGCGCCTGGACGTGCAGCGCAATCTGCTGTTGGCCGCAGGCCTGGCAGAGGCTGGTGCCCCGGCTGACCTGGTTGGTGAGTTGATGGCTTCTGTTGAAGCCCAGATCATTGACCTGGATTCCGGTACCCAGAACACAGACGTCAATCCTGACACCTTCGACGCTATTTCTGCGGCACGTAAGCCGGCTACCAGCGAGGCGCTGGACTCGGAAGCTGACCTTGGTCGCATCAAGCGTCGGGCGAATATGGCAAAGGTCTATTTGCTCAAGAAAGAGGGTCAGTTAACCGGTGTTGTCTTGCCTGTCTATGGATCGGGTTTGTACTCGACTCTGTACGGCTTTATCGCCCTGGACGCTGACTTGAGAACGGTTCGTGGCCTGAAGTTCTACGAGCAGGGCGAGACCGCAGGCCTGGGTGCCGAGGTTGATAACCCCCGTTGGTTGGCCAAGTGGCCGGGCAAAATGGTGCTGGATGAAACCGGCGTTGCCAAGGTCGACGTGGTCAAGGGCGGAGTCAATCCTTCTTCACCAACGATCGCTTATGAGGTGGATGCTATTTCCGGCGCCACCCTGACCAGCAAGGGCGTCTCAGCCTTGCTGCAGTTCTGGCTGGGCCCTGATGGATTTGGTCCTTACCTTGCCAAGTTAAAAGCCCAACAGATGGAGGCTAGCTGAAATGTCAGTCGACAAACGCATAGTTCTCGACCCGCTGGTTGATACGAATCCTATTACGCTGCAAATGCTGGGTATTTGTTCGGCACTGGCTGTGACCACATCGCTGGCTGCATCCTTGTTGATGTGCCTGGCGCTGACCGGTGTGCTAGTGGCCTCCAGTGCCAGTATCAGCCTGATTCGGAAACAGATTCCAACCAATATCCGCATCATTGTGCAGATGACCATTATCGCCTCGCTGGTGATCGTGGTTGACCAACTGTTAAGGGCGTATGCCTTTGACTTGTCCAAGCGCCTGTCGGTGTTCGTTGGCCTGATTATCACTAACTGTATTGTGATGGGCCGCGCCGAAGCCTACGCCATGAAAAACCCCGTGATCCCCAGCATGCTGGATGGTCTGGGTAATGGTCTTGGTTACTCCCTGGTGCTGATCGTAGTTGCAGTGATACGCGAGTTCTTCGGAACCGGTGGTCTGCTGGGCTACCAGTTGCTGCCCAAGGTTACCGAGGGTGGTTGGTATTACCCCAATGGTCTGATGATGCTGGCCCCCAGCGCCTTCTTCATCATTGGCTTGATGATCTGGGCATTCCGTACCTGGAAGCCTGCACAGGTTGAGAAGCCAGAGTATCGAATTAGTCACGTGCACAGGACGGAGCTGAGCTGATGGATAGCCTATTTACACTTTTTATCCAGGTTGTCTTTGTTGAAAATCTGGCACTGTCTTTCTTCCTTGGCATGTGTACCTTCCTGGCTGTGTCCAAGAAGGTCGACACCGCCATTGGTCTGGGTGCAGCGGTGATTGTTGTGCAGGCACTGACAGTGCCGATTAACAACATGATCTTCCAGTACCTGCTCAAGCCAGATGCACTGGAGTGGGCGGGAATCACCGGAGTGAATCTGGAGTTCCTTGGTCTGATCAGCTACATCGGCGTAATCGCCGCGCTGGTACAGATCCTTGAAATGACCCTGGACAAGTTTTTCCCTGCGCTGTATCACGCACTGGGAATCTTCCTTCCCCTGATTACGGTTAACTGCGCCATTCTTGGTGGCACGTTGTTCGTGGTTCGTCGTGATTACGACTTCGTACAGAGTGTTGTCTACGGCGTAGGCAGCGGCCTTGGGTGGGCTCTTGCGATCGTCATGCTGGCGGGTCTCAGGGAGAAGCTGAAGTATAGCGATGTACCTGATGGTCTCCAGGGGTTGGGAATTACGTTTATTACTGTGGGCTTGATGTCCATGGCATTCATGTTGTTCGGTGGAATTCAGCTCTGATCGTGTTGATCGGGGCCTAGCCGGGATAGTGGCAAATGACTGAAATTATTTTAGGAACTACTTTCTTTACCGGGATCATCCTGGTGCTGGTGGTTGTGATCCTGTTCTTCCGTTCCAAGCTGGTTGCATCCGGATCGGTAGATATAACTGTTAACGACGAGCGCGTACTGAAAGCGCCGGTGGGCAGCAAGTTGCTGGGCGCACTGGCGGATGCTGAACTGTTCGTACCCTCTGCATGTGGCGGTGGTGGTACTTGCGGCCAGTGTCGCGTGAAGATCAGCTCCGGTGGTGGAGTGATTCTTCCGACTGAGCTTTCCTCGATTAACAAGCGCGAAGCAGCAGAAGGCTGTCGCCTGGCTTGCCAGGTCGTGGTTAAAGAGGACATGAAGATCGAAGTGCCTGAAGAGGTGTTCGGTGTTCGCAAGTGGAACTGCAAAGTGCGCTCTAATCACAACGTGGCAACCTTCATCAAGGAATTGGTGATGGAGCTGCCCGAGGGTGAGGACGTTCCGTTCCGCGCCGGTGGTTATATCCAGATCGAGTGTCCTGCCCACAAGTTGAGCTTCTCCGAGTTCGACGTGGAAGAGGAATATCGCGAAGACTGGGATAAATACAAATTATGGGACCTGAAGTCCGAAGTGGATGAGCCCATGATGCGTGCGTATTCCATGGCAAGTTACCCGGGAGAGAAGGGCATTATCATGCTCAACGTGCGTATCGCTACGCCGCCTCCGGGCGCCTATGGCGAAGTTCCCCCGGGCAAGATGTCATCGTTCATCTTTAACCTGAAGCCGGGTGATGACGTGGTGATTTCTGGTCCCTATGGTGAATTCTTCGCCAGGGATACCGAAAACGAGATGGTGTTCATCGGTGGTGGCGCCGGTATGGCCCCCATGCGGTCGCATATCTTCGACCAGCTGCTTTCACTGGACAGCAAGCGTAAGATCAGCTTCTGGTATGGCGCTCGCAGCAAGCGTGAAATCTTCTACGCAGAAGAGTTCGATGAACTGGCCAAGAAGCACCCGAATTTTACCTGGAATGTTGCTCTGTCCGATCCGATGCCGGAAGATAACTGGACTGGTCCTACAGGATTTATTCACCAGGTGGTGTATGACCTGTACCTGAAGGAACATCCTGCGCCAGAGGATTCCGAATACTATATGTGTGGACCGCCCATGATGAACTCTGCGGTAATCCACATGCTGGACGAGCAGGGTGTAGAGCCTGAAAACATCATGTTGGATGATTTCGGCGGCTAATCCGAAAAGGAGCCCAGGGTCCGGAAACGAACCCAGGAGAGAGTGAATGGAATTTTTAGTAGCGTTTGCCGTATGTGCCTTAGCCCTTTTTGGGTGTGCTATCGGCGTGATGTTTGGACGTGACCCCTTAAAGGGTAGTTGTGGTGGCGTGGGTACTGACTGTCAGTGCACCAAGGCCGCGACGGGAACTTGCAGGAGACGCAACAATGCCCATCAGTAGTATCAAGGTTCGCGATTTTATGACGACCGATGTCATAACTCTCCGTCCGGATATGGAAGTCATGAAAGCGGTCGGCATCTTGATCGATCATGGCATTTCCGGCGCTCCGGTAGTGGATGAGCTTGGCGACGTGGTTGGTATGTTCACCGAGTTCGATTGCATCAAGGCTGCCTTGCATGCCGGTTACCATGAAGATATGGCCGGTACGGTAAGTGATGTCATGGTCAAAGGCGTAGCCAGCGTTCATCCAGACACTTCAATTCTCGACCTGGCAGAACGCTTCGTGAAAAAGCCATTCCGCCGTTTTCTGGTCATGCAGGACGAGCGCATGGTGGGCATGATTGCCCGTCGTGACGTGCTCAAGGCCCTGCGTAAAATTTACTAGAACCTCTGTTTGTTACAGATCGACTGCCAGCCGCCCGGGATTACTCCCGGGCGGCTGGCTCTGTCTTAATACCCCGTCCTGGGGTATATTGGTGCCCGCCTTAGGGGTGGCCTGGATGGCCTGAGATACCGACTGCGAGTGTGGTGGTTGGGAACCCTTTGAACCTGATCCGGATAGTGCCGGCGTAGGGACTAGGTGCCTTCCTTTCGGCAAACCAGCCACCTCATCGCTCACTACCGGATCTCCCGGATGATTCCCTGGAGATTCTGTTACATGAATAGACTGAGCCGCCTGTTGATGGCCACCGCTACTTGCACACTCGCCTGTGCATCGGTTGGCAATGCCCAGGATTCCACTGATCCCCGGATGGAGACCCTGACGGTCACCGCATCGCTGAGAGAGGCTTCCGAGATGGAAACCGCCGCCAGCGTGAGCGTGCTTGATGAGGCGCTTATCAAGGAAGCCGGACAGCAGCATTTTGAAAGCCTTTCCCAGATGGTTCCGAACCTGAACTGGGCGGGGGGTACGTCCAGGCCCCGGTATTTCCAGATTCGCGGAATTGGCGAGCGTAGCCAGTATGAAGGTGCTCCCAATCCTTCGGTGGGCTTCATTGTGGATGACATCGATTTCAGCGGAATGGGGGGCGTCGCCACCTTGTTCGATACTCGGCAGATCGAAGTGCTCAGGGGACCCCAGGGAACGGTCAATGGGGCGAATGCCCTGGCCGGTCTGATTTCAGTGCGGACTGTGGATCCGTCCGACAGCAATGAATTTACCGCTGAGACCACCCTGGGCAGCGATGCCGCCCTTGGTGCAGGCCTGGCGTTTGGTGGCCCCCTTGGTGAGAGCCTCAGCTACCGGGTTGTTGCCCAGCAGTATTCCCAGGACGGATTTCGCGACAACGCCTACTTGGGCGCCAGTGATACCAACGGCCGGGATGAATTGACCACTCGGGGCAAGTTGCACTGGGAGGTGTCCGAGGACTTGCGGGTGAAGTTTACCGGCATGCTGGTTGACCTGGATAACGGGTATGACGCCTGGGCGATTGATAATTCCCTGACTACCCTTTCCGACAAGCCCGGCAAGGACAGCCAGCGTACCGCGGCCGGCGCCATGCGTATCGAGTGGGATGTGTCCGAGCAGGTTTCCCTGCTGAGTATCAGCACCCTGGCGGACAGCGATGTGCTGTTCAGTTTCGATGGGGACTGGGGTAACGACGACAGTTGGGGGGTTAATGGGCCCTACGACTTTTTCTCCACCACCAATCGGCAACGTAACAGCATGAGCCAGGAACTGCGCCTGAGTTCTCGTCCGGGAGCGGAATTATTTTCCGGGACGACTGACTGGGTACTTGGTCTGTACGCACTGGACGTTGAGGAGAGCAACGACATCCTGGATACCTATAACGGTGATATCTACCGTTCCTTGTATTCCGATTACCAGGCCACCAACCTGGCGGTGTTCGGCCAGCTGGATTCCCAACTGGCTCAGCAATGGAACCTGGCGGTGGGAGTGAGACTGGAACAGCGTGATGCCACGTACAGCGATAGCCAGGGGGTGAGTTTCGAACCCTCCGATAATATGCCCGGCGGTCATCTCACCCTGAGTTACGACATGGCGCCCCTGACCCGCCTGTATTCCACCCTGTCCCGGGGTTACAAGGCGGGGGGCTTCAACATCAATCCCTCGATTCCTGCCGAGCGTCGGGAGTTTGATCCCGAGTATTTGTGGAACCTGGAGTTCGGTCTGAAGACTGCCATGCCTGACAAGGGCTTGCGTGGATCCATGGCGGTGTTTTACATGGACCGGGATGACGCCCAGGTCAGCACCTCCTTCCAGGATGATCCAAGCGATCCGCTGTCATTTACGTTCTACAACGACAATGCGGCCGAGGGTGTGAACTACGGTCTGGAGGCAGAGGTGCAGTGGGACTTCGCCGACGGTTGGACCTTGCACGGTGCGCTGGGTTTGCTGCACGCCGAGTTCAAGAACTACCAGGCCGGGACTCGCGTACTCGATGGTCGGGAGCAGGCCCATGCGCCTTCCTGGAACTACAACCTGGGGCTGAGCTATCACTCAAGCGAAGGCTATTACGCCCGGGCCGACCTGGGCGGCAAGGACAGTTTCTACTTTTCCGACAGCCACGAGCAGCAATCCACTCGCTACAGCCTGCTAAATGCCCGGCTGGGCTACCAGGGGCTGCATTGGGGTGTCCAGGTCTGGGCCAGGAACCTGCTGGATGAAGAGTACCAGGTGCGTGGTTTCTTCTTCGCCAATGAACCCCCGGACTGGATTGAAAAGCTCTACACCCGCCAGGGTGATCCGCGCCAGGCTGGTGTGACCCTCAGTTATCGCTACTAGGTTGGGAGACTCCCCGTGAAAGTAACCGTAGAAATAAGCATGTATCCGTTGGCCGATGACTACCTGCGAGGCATCGTGGGTTTTATCGAAGCATTGAATAGCCATCCTGAACTGGAGGTACATACGAATCCAACCAGCACCCATGTCTTTGGTGATTATGAGACGGTCATGGCCTTGCTTACGCGAGAAATGCACAGCGCTCACCAGTCAGGTGGCCAGGCATCCTTTGTGATGAAAGTCCTGGCCGGTGACGTGAGACCGGTGGGCTGAGCATGCAGCAACTCATTGCGGACTTTCTTGCCATGAACTACCTGGAACTGGTGGCGGTGGTGCTAGCTATTGGCTACTTGCTGCTGGCGGTTAAAGAGAGTCTGTGGTGCTGGGCCGCGGCCTTTGTCAGCACCGCCATTTATCTTTACCTGTTTTTCGATGCGCGACTGTACATGGAGTCTGTGCTGCAGGTGTTTTACCTGGCCATGGCGGTATATGGATGGCAGCAGTGGCGTCGTGGCGGTGCAGGTGGCAAGAGCCTGGAGGTTTCCAGCTATCCGCTGGCTGTCCATGGGGTGGCCATCACCGTCGTGCTGGCGCTGAGCGCCCTGTCCGGGTGGTTGCTGTCCAGTTACACCGAGGCTGCATTCCCGTACCTGGATTCGTTCACCACCTGGTCGGCGGTCTGGACGACTTTCCTGGTAACCCGAAAAAAAATCGAGAACTGGTTGTACTGGATAGTGATCGACAGTCTATCGATCTATATCTATGACAGTCGCGGCCTGGCCCTGACAGCACTGTTGTTCGGGCTTTACGTGGTGATTTCCGTGTTCGGTTATATAAGCTGGCAGAACGTGCGCCGCCAGGTTACGGATATCCCTGGGTGAGCGATCATGATGAATTTCTGTCCTACCTCCTCAGGCGCCTGGACCTGGGGGCAAGGGCCGATGCATCCAAACTGGAGCTGTTGTCAGGCAGTAACGCCTTCTCGGCGCTGAAGCTCACCGCCGGCGATACCCGGTACATGGTCAGGCGGGGAGGTCATCCTGACGGTATTCGTGACCTGGGCCGTGAGTTCAATGTGCTGAAGCTGCTGGACGGGAGCGGGCTGGCGCCTTCTCCGGTGCTGTATGACGAGGACCAGTTGTTCATCGTTTACGAGTACCTGCCAGGGGAAGTCTGGTCTCGAGACATGCTGACCGAGACTGGCGCCCTGGATGCCCTGACCGACTCGCTGGCCAGGCTGCACAGCAACAAACCCCCGGGAACGGTTTGTGATCCTGTGAGTACGGTGGAGATTTATCTGCTCAATGCCGATCCGGTACTGCGCGCGCGGTTGATGGAAATCGTGACTGGTGCCATGGGGCGTCTGCATAGCAGCGAAGTGGTGCTATGCCACTACGATATGTGGTGTGGAAATATCGTCCAGGGGCGCAGTACCCGGTTCATTGACTGGGAATTTGCCAATGGCGGTGCGCCGTTGATCGACCTGGCAACCCTGGTTTGTTACCACGGCCTGGATGAGGATGAGACAGAAGCCTTGTGGTGCAGCTATGCCGGCAAACTGCAAAACAAGCCTCATCGAGAGGACTTGGCCACCTGGTGCACCATTGTGGACTGTCTTAGCGTGGCCTGGGCCCTGTTTTCCTCCGCACATGGCGAGAGCGCCGAGGTGACCGATCCATTTTCCGCGCCGGCACGTAAAAGGCTGGGCCTGGATATGGGGATTTGAGGCGAAAAACCTTCCCATGAATCACTTTAATAGCGTCTATTTCTAGTACAATACCGGCATTCAAAATCTCTATGCCGAAGTACCGGAGGCCACCTTGAGCGTTTTCCAGCACATGTCGTTTGATAACCACGAACGCGTGGTATTTTGCAGCGACCCCGAGAGTGGTCTGAAGGCCATTATTGCCGTCCATTCCACCGCATTGGGACCGGCCGCCGGTGGTTGCCGGATGTGGTCGTATGCATCGGATGATGAAGCCATCAAGGACGTTCTGCGCTTATCACGTGGCATGAGCTACAAGAATGCCATGGCCGGTTTGCCCATGGGCGGCGGCAAGGCCGTGATTATCGGTGACTCGCGCAAGGATAAGTCCGAAGCGCTGTTCCAGGCACTTGGAGACCTGGTCGAGTCCCAGGGTGGCGAGTACATTACCGCCGAGGACGTGGGCATCAACGTCTCGGACATGGAAGTGGTTGCAACCCGCACCCAGTTCGTTAGTGGTCTGCCTCATGAAAGCGGAAGCGCTGGCGGAGATCCTTCTCCCAAGACCGCGCGTGGCATTTTCCACGGCATCAAGGCCGCAGTTGCCCACAAACTGGGTCGCAACGATCTTGAGGGCCTGACGGTTGCTGTCCAGGGTGTCGGCAACGTGGGTTACTACTTGTGCAAGGATCTGCACGGTGCAGGCGCCAAGCTGATTGTTGCCGATATCAATGCTGAGTCTGTGAAGCGTGCGGTGGATGAGTTCGCTGCGGTAGCAGTGGCCAGCGACGAGATTCTTTCCCAGAAAGCCGATGTCCTGGCGCCCTGCGCCCTGGGCGGTATCCTGGATGAGAACACCATTCCCAAGTTGAATGTGAGCATCATCGCCGGCGGCGCCAACAATCAGTTGGCCACGGATGAGGATGGCGACACCCTGAACGAAATGGGGATTCTTTACGCTCCGGATTATGTGATTAACGCAGGCGGCATTATCAATGTGGCCTACGAGTATCTGAATCTGGGTGACGAGAATGAAGTGATGGCCAAGCTTGAAGAAATTGGTGGCCGTCTGACCGAGATTTTCCAGGCAGCAGAAAGCCAGGGGCTATGCACCAACAGGGTTGCTGACGCCATGGCCAGGCAGCGCATAGGACGCGCTGACTAGTCCCGCCGTATAGCAATGGTGTCCTCCGGTTTGCCTGGATTGGCGAAACCAGGAGGAACGCTATGTGTCGCTGGATGGCCTACAAGGGAACCGAAGTATTCCTGGACGAACTGCTGTTCAAGACAGAGTACTCCCTGATCCAGCAAAGCCGTGATGCCCGGCGCAGCGATTCCCGCACCAATGGTGATGGCTTTGGATTAGCCTGGTACAAGAATCGCGATTTGCCAGGACTTTACCGGGCCATACGTCCTGCCTGGAATGATGACAACCTGCATGACCTGGCGAAGCAGATCAGTTGCTCGGTATTCCTTGCCCATGTCAGGGCGGCAACCGGTTCCGAAATTCAACGTAGCAATTGCCATCCGTTTCGTCATGGGAAATGGTGCTTTGTACACAACGGCCTGATCCAGCATTTCGAAATGATCCGTCGACGCCTGATGCTGGAAGTGAAACCGGAGTTGTTCAATCACATCCGCGGGACGACCGATTCGGAGTTGATGTTTTTCCTGGCGGCCGGGTTTGGCCTTGAGCAAGACCCCCTGGGTGCTTTTGAATTAATGACCGGTCTGGTTGAGTACCTGGCGGAAGAAAATGCGATCGCCAACGCAATGCAGATGACTGTTGGGCTAAGCAATGGCCACGATCTGTATGCGATACGCTATTCGACCAAAAAAGACTCGCGCTCTCTATTCCACAGTAAGAGCCGGGATGCCCTGCAAGAGTTGAACCCCATGGCTGCCAGGTTTGACAAGCATTCGGTGGCGGTGGTCTCAGAACCTTTTACCCACCTGGATGATTACTGGGAGGAGATTCCCGAAAGCTCGGCGATTCGAATCACAGACGGTCATATTGAACACCGGGCGTTCACGCCGCGCATGCCCCAGCTGGTGCACTGATTCAGTCTTTCGGGCCCAGGAACATCCGGTAGGCAGGGTTGTCGGTTTCTTCCCAGTAAGCGAAACCCAGTTCAGAAAGATGCTGCTCGAATTCTTCCCAGTCCTGCTCCGGTACCTGCACGCCGGCCAGCACGCGACCGTAATCGGATCCGTGATTACGGTAATGGAAGAGGCTGATATTCCACTTGCTGCCAACGGCCTTGAGGAAATTCATCAGCGCGCCGGGGCGCTCGGGAAACTCGAACCGGAACAGGTGTTCGTCTTCCAGGCTGGGTCCAGACCCGCCGACCATGTGTCTTACATGCAGCTTGGCCAATTCGTTGTCGCTCATGTCCAGGGTATTGAAGCCTGAGTCCCGAAGGTGTTTTAACACCTGCTCGCGTTCTCGGATTCCATGCTGCAACTGGATGCCCACGAAGATTCGTGCCTGGCTGTTGTCCCCATAACGATAGTTGAATTCGGTGACCACTCGCTGACCCAGGGTTTCGCAAAAGTGCAGGAAACTGCCGGGCTCTTCAGGGATCTCCACCGCGAACAATGCCTCGGTGTGCTCGCCAATATTGGCCCTTTCCGCTACATGCCCCAGCCGGTCGAAATTCATGTTGGCGCCAGTGACGATGGCCGCCAGTTTCTGACCGGAGGCGGGGTGAAGTTCCAGGTAGCGTTTTAGCCCGGCCACGGCCAGGGCTCCAGAGGGTTCCGAAATCGAGCGGGTGTCGGTGAAGATATCCTTGATCGCGGCACATATTTCATCGGTGGAAACCAGGATTACTTCGTCCAGGAATTGCTTGCACAGGCGGAACGTTTCGTCGCCAACCCGCCTGACCGATACGCCATCGGCGAATATGCCCACCTGCTTCAAGGTGACAGGTTCACCAGCTTCCAGTGCGGCATGCATGCTGCCGGCATCGTCCGGTTCCACGCCGATCACTCGGGTTTCCGGGTGCAGGTATTTCACATAGGTTGCCACCCCGGCGGCCAGGCCACCGCCGCCCACCGGGATGAATATGGCGTCCAGTTGCTCGGGAGCCTGGCGCAGCATTTCCATGCCCACCGTGCCTTGTCCCGCGATGATATCCGGATCATCAAAGGGATGAATGAATTCAAGTCCCTGGGCCTCGGCCAACTCCAGGGCATGACCATAGGCATCGTCGTAGGTTTGTCCGTAGCTGATAGTTTCTCCACCCAGTGCCTGGACAGCCTGGACCTTGATGCTCGGGGTGGTAGTGGGCATCACAATGACTGCTCGTACACCGCGCTTCTGTGCCGCCAGCGCGACCCCCTGGCCATGGTTGCCGGCAGAGGCACAAATCACTCCCCGGGAGAGTCTGTCTGCCGACATACGGGAAATCTTGTTGTAGGCTCCCCGGAGCTTGAATGAGAACACAGGCTGGAGGTCCTCGCGCTTGAGCAGGACGTCATTATCCAGGCGCCTGGACAGTCCGGCCGCCAACTCCATGGGTGTTTCACGGGCCACGTCGTAAACCCGGGCCGTCAGGATTTTCTCGATATATTTGTTCTGCATTAGTTCCCCGCCTTTCCTTGCGAGACTAACCGCCCAGCATCCTGTGTCAATCGCTAAATTCGAGGGCCGCCGTGCTGGCCGCCCCCCTGGATTGAGCTCTAGTCGAATACCAGGTCTGAATTCGCCGACGAGTGGTTGGCACGGCTTTCCGCTTCGATGAATACTCGCTTGATGGACGGGTCAATCGCCTTGATCTCAGAGCTAAGGGTAGTCACCAGCGTCTCAAGTTGCCCGGAGTTCAAGCTGTCTGCGAAATCCAGACTCATATTTACGACGATGAAGTTGGGGCCCATGTGCAAGGTGGCGATCTCATTGACGTTGTCAATCTCCGGATGAGCAGTAGCGCTAAGGCGAATCTTGTCGGTCACTATTTGGTCAGCGCTTTCGCCAATTAACAGACCCTTGGTTTCCCGGGCCAGCCATATTGCGACAAAGGCCAGTACCAGTCCGATGACGATGGATGCAATGCCATCCCAGATCGGGTTGCCCGTCACCTGGCTCAGGACCACGCCGGCCAATGCGACAAGCAGGCCAATCATCGCCGCGCTG
>UPTN01000132.1_pt1 | contig 41283 bp, 37 predicted proteins | sample 2160111 | NCBI WGS metagenome assembly UPTN01 (sample SAMN06265058, study PRJEB28932) | marine metagenome | isolation source: Columbia River Estuary | place: USA:Columbia River Estuary, USA | collected 2014-05-05
AACGTTCCAGCAAGTGTAAATTAAAGTTGACAGTGCGCTAACTTGTCACTCCACCGTTGCCTGATTTTTTGGCTTAAGTCCCCGCGTTCCAATTTTGCAAGGCGGGGCATCAGTCCCAGCCAACAATGTAACAGCGCTCCGCGATAGAGGTGCCTAAAGCAGGTTGCTGATCCAAACGGCGCCACCAACCAAAACACCGCCCAAAGTCATCCAAGACAGCCGAGCGATGCGTCTTTGAGGTTTCGGCGGCGGTGGCGGATTATTCTGACGGATCAAGGCGTCTTGCGCCAAGCGCGGCAATTGCGGCCCGAAACGCGCAAGAATTCGTGCGGTTTGTGCCAAATCACGCAGTAACGCCTTTGGTCCGATGCTTTCTTTGATGTAGTCTTCGACAACCGGTTTGGCGACTTGCCAGATGTTCATATGTGGATCGAGCGAGCGGGCAACACCTTCGACAACCACCATTGTGCGTTGCAGCAAGATCAGTTCTGTCCGTGTTTCCATCCCGAAACGCTCGGTCACTTCGAAGAGATAGGTCAGCAATCGCGCCATCGATATACGGCTGGCATCCATTCCAAAGATCGGTTCGCCGACCGCCCGAAGTGCGCGCGCGAATTCATCGACATCGCGGTTGGCAGGTACATATCCCGCTTCAAAATGGACTTCGGCAACACGCTGATAATCTTTGCGGATAAAGCCAAACAGGATTTCTGCATAGACCCGCCGTGTGTATTCGTCCAAGCGGCCCATGATGCCGAAATCATAGGCAATAATATCGCCATTGGCAGCGACCTTCAGGTTGCCTTGGTGCATGTCTCCGTGAAAATAGCCATCGCGCAGCGCATGGTTCAGAAACAGTTGCAAAACGCGTGTTGCAAGCACGCGGCGATCATGGCCCGCTGCATCAAGGGCACCGTTTTCGCCAATATTGGTTCCCTCGGCCCAGTCGAGCGTCATCACGCGGCGCCCTGACAAATGCCAACGAACTTTGGGCACCTGAAAACCTGCATCATTTTCTGTATTTGCCGCGAATTCCGACGCGGCAGAACTTTCAAGCCGTAGGTCCAATTCGCCCATGACCACACCTTCGAAGTGGGTGATCACGTCCATCGGACGCAAACGGCGTGACGACGGGGACAATAGTTCAATTGCACGTGCTGCAAAATAAAACGCGTCAATGTCTTTGCGGAATGCTTTTTCGATCCCGGGACGCAAGATTTTAACCGCGACCGCTTCACCGCTGTCGGCCAGATGCGCCTTGTGGACCTGCGCAAGTGACGCCGCCGCCACGGGTTCGGAGAACGAAGAAAACAGCTGATCGAAAGACGATCCAAGTTCTTGTTGGATGGCCTGCTTGGCCTCGCGCATCGAAAACGGTGGCAGTTTGTCTTGCAACACACGCAATTGGACCGCCAATTCATCACCCACCACATCTGGGCGCGTCGAAAGGACTTGTCCAAATTTGATGTAAGCTGGCCCAAGAGCGGTCAGCGCGCGCACAGCGGGTGGGGTTGTCACATCGCCTTTGAAACCCAGCCATTGAAATGGCCAAACAAGCGTACGGAATGTGACACGCAATAGTGGGCCTGCATCAAAGGCGTCCAACACGATCTTCATTGCGCCGGTCCGTTCCAGCGTCGCGCCTGTCCGGATCAGGCGGATGATATTGTGAGGACCGCGCACTTACAGCTTCCATCCAGAATGTAGTGCGGCCACGCCCATCGTCAGATTGCGGAATTTTGCGTTGCCAAAACCAGCATCGCGCACCATCCCCAGAAACGTCTCTTGATCAGGGAACTTGCGAATGGATTCGACCAGATACTGATAGCTGTCGCGGTCTCCGGCAATCATCTGCCCCATCCGGGGGATGACATTGAACGAATAGGCATCATAGGCGGCTTGCATTGCAGGGTTCGGCAACTGGCTGAATTCCAGAACCATCAAGCGCCCGCCGGGTTTCAGAACTCGGTAAGCCTCTGCCAGCGCATCTTGCGGACGGGTCACGTTACGAATGCCAAAACTGATCGTATAGACGTCAAATGTGTTTGCCTCGAACGGCAGTGCCATGGCGTCTCCGACGACCCAATCGAGGCTGGTCGACATCTGCTCTGCTTCAGCGCGTTTTCGCCCTTCGACCAACATTTGCTCGGTCAGGTCAAGCACCGTGGCATGGCCATAACCCGCACGTTTCAAGAACCGGAAAGAGATATCACCCGTACCGCCAGCCACATCCAAAAGCCGCTGACCGGGGCGCGGGGCCAGCCAGTCCATCATCGCGTCTTTCCAAATCCGGTGCACACCGCCTGACATCACATCGTTCATGATGTCGTATTTGCTTGCGACCGAAGAAAAGACACCTTGGACGCGGCCCGCTTTTTCGTCTTCGCGGACGGTTTCGAACCCGAAATGGGTGGTGTTTTCAGGAGTGTCGGTCATGCGGGCTTGCCTATTGGTTTGTTACAAGACCTTATAGGCTGCCAAACGCGAATGACAATTGGACCAAATTGAAGCAGGGCGATGTCGCATAGTATCAAAATTCTGATCAATCTTGTGTGGTTCGCCTGTGCTGTTGGCGTATTTTATCTGATCGCGCTGATTCTGGCCGAAGATGTTGGCATGCCCGCGTGGGTGCCTTTCGATTATCACGCCGGATCGTGGCTTGCACTGTTTTTGCGGCTGTTTGGTGTGCTAATCATCACCCCTCCTGCCATTGCACTTCTCATTTCGATCATGCGCATTGGTGCGGATCAATCGCGTTGGCGGCTCTATCAGACTGCGCACGACAAATACCTTGTTCTACGGCTGCCTATAGGTGTGAAAATCGCGGGGATTGGTCTGTCGGGTCTTCTTTTTCTCGCGATCATTGGCGTGTTGATATGGCAGCGAGAGCCTTGGGGGATTTGGCTCTTTGTGTCGCCACTGCTGTTGCTTGGCCTATATGGTATATCGGTGTTTAGCCTTATTAGGGTGGATTTTGACCAAGATCACATCATTGCAATGACGCCACTTTTTCGGTGGCAGCGCCATAGGTGGACAGAACTTGTCGAGGTTACGATCAACCGTGAATGGCAAGAACTTCGACTAAAATTCGAGGATGGCCGCATCGCGCGGGTTTCGACACTGTTTAACAATTTGCCTGATTTCATCGCCTTTATGCAGGCCAAGATAAAAGAGAACGAAGATGCCCGAACTGCCAGAGGTTGAAACCGTCAAAGCAGGCATAGCACCTGTGATGGAAGGCCACGTCATTGCGCAAGCACAGGTTAATCGCCCTGATCTGCGTTGGCCATTTCCCGACCGCATGGCAGAGCGATTGTCCGGCCAGCGCGTTCTAGGTTTGCGTCGCCGTTCCAAATATATCCTTGTGGATTTGGATAGCGCCGAGACGTTGCTGATCCATCTGGGTATGTCAGGGCGTATGTTGATTTCGGGGCATACAGTGGGCGATTTCCACCATGTTCACCCTGCACCTGCCAAGCATGACCACGTGGTTCTCGAAATGGACAGCGGCGTGCGCATCACGTTCAACGATGCCCGCCGCTTTGGTGCAATGGATCTGATGCAGACAGCCACCCAAGATGACCACTGGCTGATCCGCGATCTGGGGCCAGAACCGTTGGGAAATGCATTTAATGAAAGCTATCTGATTTCGCGGCTTGCCGGTCGCAACACGCCGATCAAGTCTGCGCTGCTGGATCAGCGGATCGTATCGGGATTGGGTAATATCTATGTCTGCGAGGTTCTGTTCCGCGCAGGCATTCACCCCAAGCGCAAAGCAGGCCAGATCAGCGCCAAACGTGTCGCGAGTTTGGTGCCACTGATCCGCCAAGTGCTGTCCGAAGCGATTGCGGCAGGGGGGTCGTCGTTGCGCGATTATCGTCAATCCGATGGCGAACTGGGTTATTTTCAGCATGTTTTTCAGGTCTATGATCGCGAAGGAGAACAATGTGCAACTCACGGATGTGACAGAGTAATTCAGCGAATCGTGCAGTCCGGACGCTCATCTTTCTTTTGCCCGCAATGCCAAAGATAACTTGATCTGCCTGTGCGCTTTGTTAAGCCTTGGGGACTGACCAGCGGCAAAAGGGACAGCAGCATGGCCTATGACAAGATCATCGTCGATACGAGTGACTATATCACCACGATAACGCTTAACCGACCTGATGCGATGAATGCGCTTAATGGTGTGCTGCTTCGCGAGTTGTGCACCGCGCTTGAAGAGGCCGATGCGAGCGACAAGGTGCGCTGCATAATCATTACCGGTTCTGAAAAAGCATTCGCCGCCGGTGCCGACATTTCCGAGATGGCCGACAAGTCGTTCGTTGAGATGTACACGCAGCGGTTCTTTGAAAATGAAACCGATCGATTTAATCGGACCCGTAAGCCAATTATTGCGGCCGTCGCGGGCTATGCGCTGGGCGGCGGTTGCGAGCTGGCGATGATGTGCGACTTCATCATTGCCGCCGAGAATGCCAAATTTGGTCAACCAGAGATTAATCTTGGCGTGATCGCTGGACTAGGTGGCACCCAGCGTTTGACGCGCTTTGTCGGTAAATCCAAATCAATGGATATGCACCTGACTGGCCGCTTCATGGATGCCGCCGAAGCAGAAAGCAGCGGGCTGGTCAGCCGCGTCGTACCAACAAAGAAACTGCTGGCCGAGGCCCAAGCGGCCGCCGAGAAAATCACGCAGAAATCGTTGATCGCTTCGATGGCTGCGAAGGATGCGGTTAACCGCGCTTATGAAACGACTTTAGCGGAAGGCTTGAATTATGAACGCCGGCTGTTTCATTCGCTTTTTGCGACCGACGATCAAACCGAAGGCATGGCGGCCTTTACTGAAAAGCGCGAGCCGCAGTTCAGGGATCGATAGCGGCGCAGTCACAAACACCACCAGATTTGCGCCTTATTAAGAACGTTTTCGTCTCACTTATTGGCAGACCTCGGTCGCGGCACTTTGCGGCGGGAGTTTGAAAACATGCCAATAGCGGGTTCGAAGATGTCAAAACCAAACAGCGTTTCGCTAAAATTTCTGTTCTCAACCAGCCTGACCCTCGTTTTTCTGGGCTCGCCGCTCGTCGCGAAAAATCATCAAAAGCTAGCGTTGACTGAAAGCTTCCAAGCATTGCACCAGTTTGAATTCGCAGGTTTTGTAAACGACGACGGGGCGGCCAATCGCATTGTCGCCGCCGAACGCCTGCGTTCACTTTCCCAAGAAGTCCCCGCCGCCGTATGCCATTTGCACAACAATATCGACGTCGATGAAGCTACAGAGGTCTTGGAATCCAGCGTTGCTGCATTTGATTTCATGGCCGATGCATTGTTGAACGGAAATGAAGATATCGGCATCATCGGAGCAGAGCAGAAACCTAAATCAATCGCCGAAATCGAGGCGCTGATAGAATCCTGGCAACCCATTCGCATTGCCGCTTTGGCCGTTCTTTCAAATCCATTGGATGCTGATGCTGCGCAGATCGTGTACTCGTCCGACGACGATATGTTTGAGAAAACATATAGCCTGCTCACCCACATTGAGGGTGAATATTCAAACCCCACAGAGATTCTGCAATCGGATCTGATGTTGCTAGAAGTGTCCGGTCGCATGGCCGCATTGAGCCAGCGACTTGCCTTCGAAGCGTGCCTTGTCTGGTCAGGTGCTGGGAACGCCGAAGTCGTCGCTGATCTGCTTAAGACGATGGGCAACTTCGAGGCGTCCCGGACAGCATTGCATGAGGGTATGCCGGCGCTGGGTATCTTGCCGCCGCCCAACGCTGAAATTGCCGCGAAACTTGAAGAGATTTCCGATCACTGGGACGACGTACATGACGCGCTGACACATGTCGCATCTGGCGCTGACATTCCTGTGCCAGAACGAGAGATACTTTATCATGATCTGATAACGAAGCTGCATCAGATAGAAGAGCTTGAAGAACTGTACCAAAACTACTCGAAGCGGATTTACTGATCCAAGAATTTACCATTGCGTTGCGACCCGTACTTCGGTATCCGCCCCGTCATACATGCGCGTGAGGCCCGCTCTGGCCAGAATCACCGGTTCGAAAACCCGGGGCTTGGGCTTATTGCGCTATTGAAATTCAGTATGACCCGTCATTGGGCCCAGTTAGGAACGAACACATGGCAAACTCCCCACAGGCGAAAAAACGCGCCCGTCAAAACGAAGCCCGCTTTGCAATCAACAAAATGCGCCGCTCGCGTATCCGCACATTCTTGCGCGCAGTTGAAGAAGCAATTGCTTCTGGCGATCAGGCAGCAGCAACTGCCGCTCTGAAAGCAGCACAGCCAGAAATCATGCGCGGTGTGACCAAAGGCGTGATGCACAAGAACACAGCATCACGCAAAGTGTCCCGTCTGGCAGCACGCGTCAAAGCTGTTAGCTAAATCGTCTGATTCTGCCGCGAGGCACAAAAATAAAAGAGATCAAGCGCGTCCGAACAGGGCGCGCTTTTTTCATGCGGGTGTTGTGGCGCCGCGCAGAAATTGTGACATTTCAAAGGGCCGAGAGATTCTTTTCTGACAATCGATGAGTCAAGCGCGATGTTGTGTTGAACGGTGCCCAAACCAATTGCTAGTTTAGCGATGCGATTCACATCGTTCCGGGGGGACATGAGGGGGTTTGCAGAGAACTGACTGGGGCTGGCGCGTGATACCGCAAAGGCACCAAGGCGAAGATCTTTGTCGAACCTTATGCAATGATGAACAGGCAATAAGTAGCAACAAAGCTACATGTCTCTTCGAAGTTGTGTCTGCACCAAAGCTGGGGGCTGCTCCTTGGCAATGTTGTTGTTTGTGGACCTTTAATGCTGCCGTTCGGCATAGCTTTGCATCTATTGGATGCCGGGTTTTGTCGCAGCCACTGGTTATAGGTAAAAGACAAACCGCCTAGGCAAGGCAGCCTAGGCGATCCCGTCTTTTTGTCTCGGTCTATGTGACGTCAACGCTGGGCGCGTTGTAAAAATTTGAAGACCGTTTATGGGGACAAGAAGTTAGAATGACGAATGATATTTGGGCAAAGGTGTTGGGTGCGCTAAAGGGCACCGTAGGTGCAAGCAACTATTCTAGCTGGATCGCCCCACTCGAATTTGCGCAACTTTCAAGCGGTGTTGCGACCTTTGATGTCCCGACGAATTTCATTGGTAACTATGTGTCCCAGAACTTCGGTGACCAGATCATCTATCAAATGAATAAGGCCGGCGAAGACGTACAGCGCCTGCAGTTCCGCGTCCCTTCCCAAGCACGCCCATCTTTGACCCCTAAAACCGCACCACGTTCTAATGGCCGTGACGCATCGTCCGGGTCCCCGCTTGATGCCCGGTTTACTTTTGACACTTTCATTGTGGGTAAACCAAACGAACTGGCCCATGCGGCTGCCCGCCGTGTTGCCGAAGGCGGCCCTGTCACGTTTAACCCTCTGTTCCTTTATGGTGGTGTTGGCCTTGGCAAAACGCATTTGATGCACGCGATTGCACATGAGTTAAAGCAACGCTCGCCAGAGCTGAATGTGCTTTACCTTTCTGCCGAACAATTCATGTACCGCTTCATCACGGCTTTGCGCGAACGCAAGATGATGGATTTCAAACAGCTGTTTCGCTCGGTTGATGTGCTGATGGTTGATGACGTGCAGTTCATCGGAGGCAAAGACAGCACCCAAGAAGAGTTCTTTCATACCTTCAACGCGCTGGTGGATGCAGGAAAACAGATTATCATTTCAGCTGACCGCGCACCCGGCGAGATTAAGGACCTTGAAGAGCGGATTAAATCCCGTCTGCAATGCGGCCTAGTCGTCGACTTGCATCCCACCGACTATGAACTGCGTTTGGGAATTCTGCAGTCCAAGGTCGATGTTTATGCGGCCCAGTATCCAGAGCTTGAAATCGCTGATGGCGTTCTGGAATTTCTCGCACATCGGATTTCGACAAACGTTCGTGTACTCGAAGGCGCGTTGACCCGATTGTTCGCTTTTGCCTCGCTCGTTGGCCGCGAAATTACGTTGGACCTGACGCAGGACTGTCTGTCAGATGTCCTCAAAGCGTCTGATCGCAAAGTTACGGTCGAAGAAATCCAGCGCAAAGTGTCCGAGCATTATAACATTCGTCTGTCCGACATGATTGGCCCCAAGCGCGTGCGCAACTATGCCCGCCCGCGCCAGATTGCGATGTATCTGGCCAAGAAGATGACAAGCCGGTCCTTACCAGAGATTGGACGTCGTTTTGGTGGTCGTGACCACACAACTGTGATGCATGGTGTACGCCGGATCGAAGAATTGATGTCGCTTGATAGTCAGATCGCGGATGATCTTGAACTGCTGCGCCGCGCATTGCAGGAATAACTCAGTAAGAGGGTGGCAGAACGGGGCAGGCGCTTGACGCGGCCCCACCCTTCGTCAACAGTTCAACAAAATGCTTGAGGCGGTCGCGGAATAGGGTACATTCTGCGTCCGGACCTCGTTCGGAAGCAAGATATTCGGAGATTGGGACATGAAATTCAGCATTGAACGCGCGGTGCTTTTGAAAGCAATGGCGCAGGCCCAGTCGGTGGTCGAACGACGCAATACGATCCCGATTCTGGCAAACGTCCTGATCGAGGCAGAGGGCGACGATGTACATTTCCGCGCAACCGACCTTGATATCGAAGTTGTTGATCGCGCACCTGCCAAGGTGGAACGGGCAGGCGCCACGACAGTCTCTGCGGTGACTTTGAACGAAATTGTACGCAAGCTGCCTGACGGCGCTTTGGTGACATTGACCGAGGACGGCGCATCCGGCCGTTTGACAATCGAAGCGGGGCGTTCGAACTTTTCACTCGCGACGTTGCCCAAAGAAGATTTTCCCGTAATGGCATCGTCTGAATATGCCGCGAATTTTTCGGCGCCTGCGCCCGTGCTGCGTCGTTTGTTTGATAAGTCCAAGTTCGCAATCTCAACCGAAGAAACCCGCTACTACCTGAACGGTGTCTACATGCATGTCGCGGAAAGCGATGGCGGCAAGGTGCTGCGTTGTGTGGCGACTGATGGCCACCGTTTGGCCCGCATCGACGCTGATTTGCCAGCAGGCGCGGCAGACATGGCCGGCGTGATTGTGCCGCGCAAAACAGTTGGCGAGTTGCGCAAATTGCTGGATGACGACGACATGAAGATCGCGGTGTCCGTGTCCGAAACTAAAATTCGCTTTGCCACACCTGATATCACACTGACATCCAAGGTGATTGACGGCACGTTCCCCGATTACACCCGCGTGATCCCGCAGGGAAACACGCGCAAGATGGAAGTCGACGCCAGTGAATTCGCGCGGGCTGTTGACCGTGTGGCGACCGTATCGTCCGAGCGTTCGCGAGCTGTGAAGCTCTCGATTGACGAAGACCGTCTGGTCCTTTCCGTCAACGCGCCCGATAGCGGTGCCGCGGAAGAGGAACTTGCCGTGGCATACAGCGACGAGCGGCTTGAGATTGGTTTTAATGCGAAATACCTGTTGGAAATCGCCAGCCAAGTGGATCGCGAAAACGCTGTTTTCATGTTCAATTCTTCCGGTGATCCGACTTTGATGCGCGAAGGCAACGACACGTCTGCAGTCTATGTCGTGATGCCGATGCGCGTTTGACGCGGATAGCTTCCGTTTCTTCGGGCTACGCTCTGCCAAGGGTTGATTGCCGTCAATGACCAAACTCGCCCTGTCAGAACTGTCGCTGTCCCACTTTCGGTCGCATAAACGCGCCAAGGTTGATCTTGATACGCGCCCGATGGCCATTTTTGGCCCTAACGGCGCAGGAAAAACCAATCTGCTAGAGGCGGTATCACTGCTGTCCCCCGGGCGCGGTTTGCGCCGTGCAGGGGCTGACGATCTTACGCGTAAGCCAGAGGCGCTGGGCTGGAAGATTACTGCGGTCTTGCGGTCGTTGCATCAAACACACGAGCTGGAAACATGGGCCGAGGCGGGCAACCCACGGCAATTGCGCATTGATGGCAAGTCCGCGCCTCAAGTTGCCCTAGGAAGGATCGCCAGAGTGCTGTGGCTGGTACCGTCCATGGACAGGCTATGGATCGAAGGGGCGGACGGCCGCAGGCGGTTCTTGGATCGTGCGACGCTGAGTTTTGAGCCAACCCACGCAGAAGCTGTCTTGACCTATGAAAAAGCCATGCGCGAGCGCAATAGATTGTTGAAAGACATGGTGCGTGATGCGCATTGGTATACCGCAATCGAAGCACAGATGGCCCAAGCTGGCGCCGCCATTCAACGCAATCGGTTGCACGCAATCGCAGAATTGACTGCGGCGCAAGATGCCGCGATATCGACGTTTCCAACCGCGACGCTGGCGCTGACATCGCCCGATCCGATTCCTGATGACCTGCAGGCGGCCCTTGCGCATAACCGCGCCCGCGATATGGCAGCAGGTCGTACTTTGATTGGCCCGCACCGTGCTGATCTTGATGCGATTTATGCCAGCAAGAACGTACCGGCCAAGGATTGTTCAACTGGTGAACAAAAGGCGCTGTTGATCAGCTTGATCCTCGCGAACGGGCGGGCATTGGCGCGAGACTTTGGCGCACCGCCAATCCTGCTATTGGACGAAGTTGCAGCGCATCTTGACGCGACCCGTCGCGCGGCGCTTTATGATGAAATCATTGGTTTGGGTGCGCAGGCATTCATGACCGGCACCGGACCAGAGCTTTTTGCAGAGTTGGGCGATCGCGCACAGTATGCAGAAGTCACTGAAACTGATGGGCAATCGTCTGTCATCCAAAGGGATAGTTTATGACACCGCAGCGCGTCACCTTGATCACACTTGGCGTCGCCGACTTGACGCGTGCCAAGACATTCTACAGCGCACTTGGATGGTCCCCGACACGCGACGAGGGCGAGGTTGTCTTTTATCAGATCAACGGCATGGTGCTTGGCTTCTTTGGTTTGGAACCACTTGCCAAAGATCAAGGGCGCCCCGACGCGAAACTGGGCACAGGGGCGATAACGCTTGCCCAGAACTTCAACTCTGAAGCCGAGGTCGATGCTGCCTATGCGCTTGCCCTGACCGCAGGCGCATCCGCGCTCAAGACGCCTGAAAAGGTGTTTTGGGGCGGGTATTCTGGATATTATGCCGATCCCGACGGTCACGTTTGGGAAGTCGCACACAATCCGTTCTGGGAATTGAATCCTGACGGTAGCCTGACATTGCCTGCCAAATGACGATCACCCCATACGAACTGCTGCTTTATGCAGGCGCATTACTGATCTTGTTCATGACACCTGGCCCTGTGTGGGTAGCGCTGCTGGCGCGGTCGCTTTCAGGCGGGTTTCAGGCGGCTTGGCCACTGGCAATGGGGGTCGCAATAGGTGACATCGTCTGGCCGCTTGTCGCGGTGTTGGGCGTGTCCTGGTTAGTGTCCGAATTTGCGGGCTTCATGGAAGTTCTTAAATGGGTTGCCGTGATTGTTTTTCTAGCGATGGGTGTGGGGTTAATCCGAAACGCCGGTCACGCGCTAAACGCCAACAGTAGACTGACCCGTCCAGGCATGTGGGCTGGATTCCTTGCTGGTTTGGCGGTGATCATCGGCAACCCCAAGGCCGTGCTGTTTTACATGGGCGTGCTGCCCGGTTTCTTTGACCTCACCACGGTGACGGTTCTTGATATGATCGCGATATGCACGCTCAGTTTTGTGGTTCCGTTGTTCGGAAACCTTGTCTTGGCAGCGTCGGTACACAGGGTGCGTGGCGTGCTCAAATCACCCGAAGCCTTGCGGCGAATGAACACGATTGCGGGCTGGCTTTTGATCGGTGTAGGCGTCGTGATTGCCTTTACTTAGGCAGCGACCAACAATCGCGCCATAACCACAAAATCTTGTGCCATTAGGGTGACAAACACCCCTGTTTGCCGTATATTTTGCGGATAAATACATAAGGTATCCCCAATGGCCGACACCGACCAAATGCCAGAAGAATATGGCGCCGATTCGATCAAAGTTCTCAAAGGCTTAGAGGCGGTTCGCAAGCGTCCTGGAATGTATATCGGTGACACCGATGACGGGTCTGGCCTGCACCATATGGTTTACGAAGTTGTGGACAACGGCATTGACGAGGCATTGGCCGGTCACGCCGACCATGTTTACGTAAAAATCAACGCCGACGGGTCGGTGACGGTCGGTGACAACGGGCGCGGAATTCCGGTTGGCATCCACGAAGGCGAAGGTGTGTCGGCGGCTGAAGTCATCATGACTCAACTGCATGCAGGCGGCAAATTCGACAGCAACTCCTACAAGGTTTCGGGCGGCTTGCACGGGGTCGGCGTGTCGGTTGTGAACGCTTTGTCCGATTTTCTGGAGCTGCGCATCTGGCGCGACGGAAAAGAGCATTACGCGCGTTTCGAAGGTGGATTTACAACCGAACATTTGCGCGTCGAAGGCGATGCGAATGGGCGCAAGGGAACCGAAGTGACCTTTCTTGCTTCGTTAAGCACGTTCAGTAATCGAGACTTTGAATTCAGCATTCTGGAAAAGCGTCTGCGCGAATTGGCATTCCTGAATTCAGGCGTCCGGATCATTCTTGAAGACTTGCGCAGCACAGAACCGAAAAAAGCTGACCTCTTTTACGAGGGCGGCGTGAAGGAATTTGTTAAGTACCTTGACCGCTCCAAAACACCTCTAATGGAAGCGCCGATCTACGTTGCGGGCGAACGTGACGATATCGGCGTCGAAGTCGCGATGTGGTGGAACGACAGCTACAACGAAATGGTGCTGCCTTTCACAAACAACATTCCGCAGCGCGATGGTGGTACGCATCTTGCAGGTTTCCGCGGCGCGTTGACCCGTGCGATTGCGAAATACGCCACAGAAAAGGGTATTTCCAAGAAGGAAAAAGTATCTTTGACAGGCGATGATGCGCGCGAAGGTTTGACCTGCGTGTTGTCGGTAAAAGTACCTGATCCGAAGTTTTCCAGCCAAACCAAGGATAAACTGGTTAGTTCCGAAGTCCGCCCAGCCGTTGAAAACCTGATGGGTGAAAAGCTGAACGAATGGTTCGAAGAGAACCCGAATGAAGCCAAAATGATCATTTCGAAGATCGTCGAAGCCGCCGCCGCGCGCGAAGCCGCCCGCAAAGCCCGCGAAATCCGGCGTAAATCAGCGATGGACGTGAACTTTAACGCTTCCAAGCTGAAAGACTGCTCCGAAAAAGACCCTTCGAAGACCGAAGTCTTTATTGTCGAGGGTGACTCTGCTGGAGGTTCCGCCCAAACGGGTCGGGACCGTGGCACGCAGGCGATTTTGCCGCTGAAGGGTAAGATCCTAAACGTTGAGCGGGCGCGTTTTGACCGCATGTTATCCAGCCAAGAGATCGGCAACCTTGTCATGGCTTTGGGCACTGGCATCGGGCGCGACGAATTCAACATCGAGAAACTGCGCTATCATAAAGTCATCATCATGACTGATGCGGACGTTGACGGGGCGCATATTCGCACGCTTTTGCTGACGTTCTTTTTCCGTCAGATGCCGGAGTTGATCGAGGGCGGCTATCTTTATATCGCGCAACCGCCTCTCTACAAAGTCGCACGCGGCAAGTCCGAGGTATACCTCAAGGATCAGGCGGCGATGGACGAATACCTGATCGAACAAGGCATTGACGGGGCGATGCTTCGCCAAGGCAATGGCGAAGAAATCGCGGGGGCTGATCTGCGTCGAGTGGTGGAAGAAGCCCGCCAATTGCGGCGCGTTCTTGATGCATTCCCAACGCATTATCCGCGCCACATTCTGGAACAAGCTGCCATTGCGGGCGCGTTTGTTCCGGGTGTTGTGGATAATGATCTGCAAGGTACCGCAGACCGCGTGGCCAAGCGTCTGGACCTGATCGCGCTTGAATGGGAACGCGGCTGGCAGGGACGCATCACCCAAGATAAAGGGATGCGCCTTGCACGTATCCTGCGCGGCGTTGAAGAAGTGCGCACATTGGATGGTCCGATGTTGCGCGGTGGAGAAGCACGGCGCACTGGTACATTTACCCAAAGCTTGCAGGACGTTTATGATCTGCCCGCCACCTTGGTGCGCAAAGACCGTAGCCAGCTGATCCACGGCCCGCTTGACCTGCTCAAAGCGATCCTTGAAGAGGGTGAAAAAGGGCTGTCATTGCAGCGCTACAAGGGCTTGGGCGAGATGAACCCGGACCAGCTATGGGAAACGACGTTGGACCCGGATGCGCGCACACTCTTGCAGGTGAAGGTCGAAGATCTCGCAGAAGCAGATGACTTGTTCACCAAGCTGATGGGTGATGTTGTCGAACCGCGCCGCGAGTTCATCCAAACCAACGCGCTGAACGTCGAAAACCTCGACTTTTAAGAACTGCGTCGCGTCCATTTGAAAACAAAGGGCGCGATTGCGATCACCAGTGTAATCCGGATGATGTGCATCACGGACACATAGGCGACGTCTTGACCCATTGCGAGCGTGAGCAGTGACATCTCGGTCAGGCCGCCCGGTGAAAACGCCAGAAATGCTTGGGCCAAGGGAATACCGCTGACCCAAGCAATCCCTTCGGCAAACCCGACTGCTGCAATGAGCATCAAGAAGGATGCAATTCCTGATAGCCCAATATCCCTTCGGATTTCTGCCAGCGTCGCACCAATAAATCGGGTGCCAATGATTGTTCCGATGGTGATTTGTGCCGCAATTACAAACAGGGTCGGCGGCGCGACGGTAACCCAACCCGCAACATGTGCGATGCCGCTAAGGATCATTGGACCAAAGACGGGGGCTGCGGGGAGGCCTAGCCGTTTGCCTAAAATGACCCCGAACAGGGCGCATAATCCTAGCACAAGGTAATCGAGCGCCGTAATTTGATACAAGCCAATCCATTGCTGCGCCCCACGCCCACCGCTTGAGACGCCGACGAATAGCCCGAAGAATATTGCGACAAAGACGATAATAATGAGCACGCGCGCGGCGTGTGCAAGGGCAATCCGGCGTTCATCGCCCCCGGCTTCGGCACCAAGGATAAGCATTTCATTTAAACCACCGGGCATGGCGGAATAGAACGCAGTGACAGGATCGTAGCCGCCAATCCGCCGATAGACAGCATAGGATATCCCCGCCGCGCAAGCGAGGAAGACAGGCAGCAGCAGCAGGGTAACAAACCACGAGCCTAACAGTCCGAACATCTGCGCTGAAACTCCAGCACCTAGCATCACGCCAATGATCGGGATGACATAAATACGAAGAGGGTCTGGTCCCGCAATAGGCGCACGTACCATAGCAGCGACGGTGTTCGCTATCATCGGCCCGAGCATCCAAGGTAAAGGCAACCCGCCAAAATATGCGGCCATGCCGCCCGCCACCCCGATTGCCAAAGCCAACAACTGCGGCAGGTAAGGCTTATGTGCGGTCATCGTCCCAGACCTAAATGCCACCAATGTGGTGCGTTCCGCGCTTTTTGGCGAGGATCATCTGTTTCTGGCGTTCACGAAAACGGTCCTTGTCAGCGTCTGAAGTTTCATCAACGCATTGATGACAAGCAACACCCTGTTCAAACGATGGATGATTGCGATCTTCGGGGACAAGCGGGCGGCGACAAGCATAACACAGAATATGTGGGCCTTCTTCCAACCCGTGACCGACACTGACGCGTGCATCGAAAACAAAGCACTCACCATCCCATTTGCTGTCTTCTTGGGGAACCTCTTCGAGGTATTTTAGAATACCGCCTTTAAGGTGATAGACGTCCTCAACCCCTTGACCCATTAGGTAATTCGTCGATTTTTCACAGCGAATTCCACCGGTACAGAACATTGCGATACGTTTGTTATGAAAGCGATGCTTGTTCTCTTCCCACCAAGCAGGGAATTCGCCAAAGCTTTTGGTATTGGGATCAACAGCGCCCTCAAACGTGCCGATCGCAACCTCATAGTCATTGCGCGTGTCGATCACAGCAACGTCGGGCGCGCTGATCAGGTCGTTCCAATCGGCTGCATTCACGTAATTTCCAACCCTCGCGACGGGATCAACATCGGGTTGGCCCATTGTAACGATCTCGCGCTTAAGGCGGACTTTCATGCGGTGAAATGGCGGCGTCGTGGCAGTGCTTTCTTTCCAATCAAGATCCGCGCATCCGGGAAGGGCGCGAATATGACCGAGAACAGCGTCGATACTCGCGCGGTCGCCAGCAATGGTGCCGTTGATCCCCTCGCTCGCCAGCAAAAGTGTACCGGTAATACCGCGCGCTTTGCACAGGTCCAACAAAGGCCCTTGCACCGCGGACGGATCATCAAACCGGGTAAAGTGATAAAGTGCAGCTACAGTAAACATGTCGTTCAGATACGCCTGTCGACCGCGCAGGTAAAGCCGCCCGCGCAACGAAAGGCGAAGGCACGTTGCATCCCAAGCGCGGCTTTGACACATTATGAACTGATCCTCCCGAACCAAGAGCCTTACAATGTCCCATGCCCTACTCGTAATTGATGTTCAGAATGACTTTTGTCCCGGTGGCGCGCTTGCGGTCGCTGGCGGTGACGCAATCGTTTCAGGCATCAACACGCTTATGGGGGATTTTCAGGCCGTGATTCTGACGCAAGACTGGCATCCGGCGGGGCATTCGTCATTTGCGTCGACCCATGACGCAGCCCCGATGAGCATGATGGACATGCCTTATGGCCCGCAGGTGCTTTGGCCAGACCATTGCATTCAAGGCAGTGTAGGGGCCGCCTTTCATGAGAACTTGCATGCTGACCGTGCTGATTTGATAATCCGCAAAGGCTATAATCCCGCGATCGACAGCTATTCCGCATTCTTCGAAAACGACAAGACAACGCCGACTGGCCTTGATGGATACTTACGGACCCGTGGTATCGATACGCTTACGCTTGTGGGGTTAGCGACGGACTTTTGCGTCAATTATTCAGCCGTAGATGCAGCAAAGCTGGGTTTCAATGTGACGGTGAAGATGGACCTTTGCCGCGCAATTGATTTTGACGGATCCCTTGATGCCGCAAAATCTGCGATGAAAGATGCCGGAGTTTCCCTAGCCTAGCGGCCTTTGCGTGCAAACCAAACCGAAGAAATACCTGCAGTCATGATGATAGTTAGCCCTAAAAGGCTAAGCGCATCCGGCCATTGTCCGAACACGGCCCAGCCAATGATCATTGCGGCAAGAAGTTGGCTGTAAATCAAAGGTGCGACGACACCCGCAGGTGTGGTTCGATTTACCAAGACCAACAATAAGTTCCCACCTGCAGAACCCAAAGCCGAAATTGTGATAAGGCCGAACAGGGGCAATGTCATTGCTGGGATGGTTGAAAGTGCGAAGGGCGACAAAAGAACAGCCCCAATAAGTAGCTGCGAAAATAGTAGGAAACGCGGCCGAAAATCCCCAGCGAGCCAACGGGTTGCTACCAGATACGACCCATGAAAGCAGCCAGCAAGAATGGCAAAGCCCATGCCTGTCGACATGCCAAAACCGGGGCGGACGACCAGCAAAACACCTGAAAAACTGATCAACAACATGAACGTGCGCAGCGGTGTGATGCGTTCGCCCAATAGCAACGCCGCAACGAAGTACGAAACAACGGGACCGACAAAAAAGCCTGCAAAGACATTTGCCATAGGCTCTGTGGTTAGGGCGGTCAGAATGCTTAGAATTCCACCGACGATGAGGGCCGCGCGTAAATAAAGCCGCCAATCTCGAAACTGCGCCCAATCACTTCGTACCAGACCGCAGAGTGGTGCCAGCAAGGCCGCGGCCAATGCGAAACGGGTCCACGCCACAAAGCCTTGGGGAAAACCGGCACCAGTCAGAACCGTTGCTGCGGCATCTCCACCGACAATCAACGTCATTGCAAGCACGACCGCGCCGACCAATCGTGCCGTATAAGGAGTGGATGTCATATTTGGGGGCCTTTGCGTCGTCTTGATCGGTTTAGACCACACAGAAACCAGTAGCGCGACACCTATCGACGCATCAATGCTTGCCACGGTTGCGCACGCTTGATCTAACACGTGTGGCGAAAGAGGGGGAGCACGACAATGGTCGACATTGCTACACGGGTTTGGAACCACAAATGGAAGATCGACCCGATCGTTCGTTCCCTGATCGATACAGATTTTTATAAACTTCTGATGTGCCAGTCGGTGTTCCGCAATCATCCCGATACCGTTGTTCAGTTTTCGCTTATCAACCGAACCAAGACAATTCGTTTGGCCGAATTGGTCGATGAAGGTGAGCTGCGCGAACAATTGGACCACATTCGGTCGCTTCGACTGACCCGCGGTGAAAGCACATGGCTGCGCGGCAATACCTTCTATGGCAAACGCCAGATGTTCACGCCCGCCTTTATGGAGTGGTTCGAGAACTTGCAATTGCCGCCCTACCACCTTGCAAAACGCGATGGCCAATATGAATTGACCTTTGAAGGGACGTGGCCCGAGGTCATGCTTTGGGAAATCCCGGCGCTCGCCGTGATCATGGAACTGCGCAGCAGGGCAGTTCTGAAAGACATGGGCAAGTTTGAATTGCAGGTCCTCTATGCCCGCGCAATGACGAAGCTTTGGGAAAAAGTTGATCAACTTAAACCAATTCAGGACTTACGTGTCGCGGATTTTGGCACACGGCGGCGTCATTCGTATCTTTGGCAGGATTGGTGCGTTCAGGCGATGATGGAAGGGTTGGGAAAGAACTTCACCGGAACTTCCAATTGCCGGATTGCAATGATGCGCGAAATCGAAGCAATCGGCACAAACGCCCACGAACTGCCAATGGTCTACGCCGCGTTGGCTGATACAGATCAGGCGCTGCGGCAGTCCCCTTATGACGTTTTGGCCGATTGGCATGACGAACACGACGGCAATCTGCGCATTATTTTACCGGACACTTATGGAACACAGGGTTTCTTGGATGGTGCCCCTGACTGGCTCGCCGGTTGGACGGGCATTCGTGTCGATAGCGGTGATCCAGCAACTGGGGCAGAAACTGCGATCGACTGGTGGAAATCCAGAGGCGAGGATCCGCGTGACAAACTGATCATTTTTTCTGATGGCCTTGATGTCGATAAGATCAGCGCCTTGCATAAGCAATTTGCCGGACGTGTTCGGGTCTCGTTTGGATGGGGAACGATGTTAACAAACGACTTTAAGGGACTGGTCGATGGAGATGCCCTCGCGCCATTTTCGTTAGTTTGCAAGGCTGTAACTGCGAACGGCCGTCCGACTGTTAAGTTAAGTGATAACCCTCGCAAAGCGATGGGTCCCGCGGATGAGATTGCACGATATAAGCGCGTATTCGGGGTAGGTAGCCAAGAGGAATTACCGGTACTTGTCTGAGCGACCCACTGCTTTTTCGTACAGGTGTAGCCAAAGGACACTTAATGACTGACGGCAAATGCGGGCCCTATGTGAGTGTCGACGGTTCCTTCAACATCAAGTCCGACTAAGCAACGTTTGACGCATTGCGATCCTGATCAAACGCGACGCGTGCTCTGCTTTTCCCTGCTCGCTTTGCGAATAAGAGTTGTTCATCGGCGCGGGAGATCATTTCTTGCAATGTCAGATCTTGCTTGGTCCAATACCCGCCAAGACTGATTGTGACCGGGAACACGTCCCCATTGTGGCTGAATTTCTGACTGGAAATGGCGGAACAAAGCCGGTCAGCCACACCTTGCACATCACGGGATTCCAAACTCGCGACATAGATCGAAAATTCATCGCCACCTTGGCGAGCAAAAACAGCTTCTCCACGAATGATGTCTTTTATGCGAGCAGCTACAATCGCGAGCGCTGCATCGCCCGCATCATGGCCAAAACCGTCGTTGATCGCCTTAAAATTATCGACGTCAAAATAGAAAAGTACGTGTCCGCGGGTGGTGTCAAATTTTGTTGCACCGACTTCGCGATCCATTCCGCGTCGGTTTAAGAGGTTCGTCAGCGAGTCGATCCGCGCATGGGACTGCATTTTGCGTACTTCAGACAGATAACGGCGTTCACGTCGAAAGACCAATCCAATCGCCGCGGCGCCAACGATATTGCAGATCAGCAAGGCGGGTAGAATCGAAAAGAACAAAGTCGTGGCCAGATCAAAAGGAAGAAGAAAGATCGCGACGATCGAGGGTGTAACTGCTGCACCAAGTAGTGCGTCCGTAAAGACCGAAGATTTGATCCGCCCACGGATGAGATGCACCCATGCCAAAGCGAGGGTAAAAGCCAGGACTAGACCCACGACGCCAGACATCATGCCCGCGCCGCCAAGATAAATGCGGAAAACGATGCCAAATGCCATTGCTATTAGCCCTGCAATTGGGCCCACAAACGCGACAGCAGCACCAGTCAAAAGCGTTCGCGCGTCGAAGATAAGCCCGTCACCTAGCGACAAAGGATTGGCCATACCAATTGCGATTGTCACGCCGATCAGCATCCCAAAAGCAACCTGTTCCTGTTGGCTGTTGTGAAATCTGCGCATCGCAGCGCTAAGCAAGTAGGCAAAACCCATCATGGCGACGACAGGTGTAAGTAGAATTTGAAATTGAGACATTGCAGCACATCCGCTTCTAGAATGAGCGTCAAACTGCAGCATACTTGTTAATTTCGCGTAACGATCAGGTGGAATTTATCAAGTAATCGCTATTCTTCGACTTTACCCCGAAGTGCTTTGACCTCGCCGCGTGCCTTCTTGCCTGCCAGTCTGCGTTTGACTGATCCATATGTCGGCTTTGTCGCAACCCGGCGTTTTGGTTTTTCGAGGGATTTTCTGATCAGATCGACCAACCGTTGTTTCGCAATTTCACGGTTGCGGGCTTGGCTGCGGGTATCCTGGACAAAGATCACGATGGCGCCGTCCAGCGTCCATCGCCGTCCTGCAAGACGCTTTAGGCGGGCTTTGGCTTGAGCGGGCAAATGCGGGGATCGCGCCGCTTCGAAACGCAATTCTACAGCGGTAGAGACCTTATTTACATTCTGGCCACCCGGCCCAGATGCACGCGCGAAGCTTTCTGTCAGCTCCCAGTCAGCGATTTCTATCTGGTCGTTGATAATCATCTTGCCCTTTATACTCCTGCCGGAGGCAAATCAAAGCTGTCGTATCTCAATCACCTTACACGAAAAAGGGCCACCCCGGCGACGGGATGGCCCTTTCCTGAATCACGGAGGTGGGTCGGTTAGGATCTCCACCTTGGGGTTTCGTCAGCCAAGGGCTGCCCTAGCTGCGATCCTCCCAAGTTGTCCCGACACACTTCTCCAATACCTCATGATGCACTGGATCACCTCCTTTCAAATGTTTCGCCTGAAAGTAAGTTCGCACAGATTTGGTATATTTCAAGAAAAAAGATACCTCATGTCGTGTTTACGTCGATCGCAGTAACATTCGCCCAACAATAAAGCGAAATGGCATCAGCGCGAGCAACGCAATAGAGAGCTTTACGCCCCAGTCCGCAACGGCAAGCGAAACCCAAAGCGGGACCAGTGGTCCGGCGTTCAAGAACGGCACGGCATCTTGCGCCCACATGACTTCATCTGCGGCGGATGCGCTGAAACCGTTAAACATTGCGGCAAATGCGATGGTGAAAAAAATCGCTGTGTCAACGGTGGACCCGACCAAGGTGCTGCCCAAAGGGGCCTTCCACCACGATCCTTCGCGAAGACGGTTAAAGACGGCAATGTCTAGCAGCTGGGCGACTAAGAATGCGGTGGCTGATCCGATTGCAATGCGCAATGCAACGGCCGGATATTCGAACCCGTCGCCCTGCAACATGATCTGGCTGCCGATAAGAGAGCAGATAATACCAACGATCAGTCCGGAAAAGACAACCTTGCGCGCAGCGGCAGGACCGTAAACGCGGTTCATCACGTCGGTGACCAGAAACGCGAGTGGATAGGTAAATGCCCCCCACGTAAGCAGCCCATCAAGGACGAGGAATTGCACAAGAATATTGGACGCCACCACAATGGTGGCCATGGCGAGAACGCCGGGAAGGATACGTGTCATTTGATTAGTCCGTTTTGACAAGGGTGCGGCACTTGGCCCCCAGCCTTGGGGACAGGGCGATCTACCGCTCGCGACCTAATCCGTCAACCTGTATTCCACGATTTCAGTGCGTTGAAAGCTGCGAAAGTTGTCGTCCGAGATCAGCGTCATGCGCAGCCCCTGATCGTCTTGCCAGACGCTGATCCCTTCAAGATTGTCGTGGGTAAGGACACGCGTTTCTAGCAAGACCTGCTCGCCTGTCCCATCCAGGTCAAAGCGCCGAACCCTGGTTCGGAAACCAACCCCTAGAAAATCACGCTCAAGCACATAGAGGCGCCCGTCAGGGCCAATATCGGCACCTGACAAAAGGTAAGGGCCAGTTCTGGGGATATCAAACGGTTGATCCCAGACGCCGTCAAGTAAGCGGTAGACCGGAAATGGCCGCATAGCCAAGCCAGAGCGTTCAGGCATCGTATAAAGCGCACCATCGGGACCGATTGCCAGTGCTTCAAGCGAGGAATTGTCTTGCATTTCAGCAAAGTCGGGCGCGGACAAAAGGGGGCCTGCGGGCTGATCTATTGCCGCGAACTGACGGACGCCGTGTTCCCATTCGAACGAGACAAAGATTGTGCCTTCAGGCCCAATCGCAAGTCCTTCGCTATCATTAAGTGCGCGCGGCAAATCCTTGCCATCGGGCCCAATCAAAGGCTGCAGCGCATCCAACCTGATGTCAGTAATCTTACCGCTTTCACGGGTAATCGTTCCGCGTGCAAAGCTGCCGCGATCACTAACAGCAATGAAGCCAAGCCCGTCGTCAGTAACCTCGATGCCCGAAAAACCGCCAAACAAAGGGGCGTCGTTCGTCCATTGATAACTACCGATCCAAGTTGTCTGCGCGACAGCAGGAGTGGCGCCAAAAAGCGCAAGGCCGATCAAAAATCCCAGCACTTAGTTTGCGTTCAACACAGCAAGGCACTGGCCGGGTAAATTCGCCATTGTTAATTCAGCGCGCGGTACGGGCGGCGGGGCGTTCGGATCAGGAGGTGGCGGGTTCAGAATGCGATCAACCCAGCCTTGCGCATCCGCACAACCGTCACCGGGCGGTGGTGGTGCTTGATCGGTGCAGCCTGAATCACCATCCGTGCAATTCAAACGGACATGAAAGTGATAATGATGTCCCCACCAAGGGCGTACCTTGTTCAACCAACTGCGGTCACCGGTTGCAGAATTGCACATCGCAACTTTTGCTCCGGGGAAAATAAAGATACGTGCGACGCGCGGATCAGAAGCCGCCGCGCGGACGATCGCCTCGTGTTGAGGTGACCAACGGTCATTGGTGAATGCACCCGCCGACCGCCGCATTGAAATGGACGACAGGTCTTCGCGTTCTTGTGCTGTCAGATCAAGCCGCTTTGGTGGCAACATCCAAACATCGATATCAAGGCCGGTTTGGTGGCTGGCATGGCCTGTCAACATTGGTCCGCCGCGTGGTTGGCTCATGTCGCCGACATAAAGCCCTTCCCAACCGGGTTGGGTCGCTGCAAAGCGGCTGAGATCACGAATGAAATCAAGCGTTTCGGGTTGTGCCCAATTGCGATTGCGCGACAGGCGCATCGCTTGCCAAGTAGGTCCGGTTTCCGCCAACTGTTCGGCACCCGCCTGGCATCCACGCGCATACCCGCCAAATGATTGTGACTGCTGCGGTGAGGCAACAGGTGCTGCGCCGAATAGAAACTTCGCGACGCGCGTGTCATTTACGTTCTGCGTCGACAAACTTACGACTGGTGGTTCTTCGGCCTGACATGCAGCCAAGCTGGCGGCGAGTATTGCTACAATTATGAAGCGGACCATTCTGCACGATCTCCGTCTTTGTTAACCCAGCGTAGCAAGAAAAGCCCGATCAGGAAAAGGAAGATTACAGGTAAAAACCCTAATTGATTGTTACCGGTCATTACCGTGAACAAAGTAATGAGCGCAGGGGCCAAAAACGCGGTCGCTTTGCCGGTCAGGGCAAATAAACCGAAAGCCTCGGCCGGGCGATCGGGATGGGTGTGACGGACCATCATGGAACGTGACGCAGCATAAACCGCGCCGCCTGCGCCACCGATGCACACACCACAGATGTAAAAGATGATGTCGGGCAGGCCGGAACCTTCGGCGAGTGGTACACCAAAGATCGCTTCACGCGACATGCCAACGATAATGATCGAGACACCGATCAGCACCCAAACGCTGACGCGAATGACGGGTTTCGGGCCATAACGCTGGTCTGCCAGTCCCGACAACCAAGTTGTAATTGCAGCAGCAAAGGCCGCGATAATGCCGAATACACCGATCTGGATCGTCTGCCAGTCCAGAACAAGAGCCGCGTAAACCCCGCCGAATGCATAAAGTGCGTTCAATGCATCGCGGTAGAACATCGAACCCACCAAGAAGTTCAAAAGACTTTTGCGGTGAAAGACAGAGCGCAACGTTGTAATCAACTCACCCCAAACAGCGCCCAGTTTGGTGGACTTCTTTTCTGCCTTGGGATCGTCGCGCACGTACATGAAGAACGGAATGATAAAAATCACATACCAGATGGCGATGAACGGACCCACTGCGCGGGTGCCTTCGCGCATTTCCGGATCCAGACCAAATAGCGGTGCATTGCCCAGCAAGGTCACACCTTGATCATTTTCGGCCAGCAACAACAGCATGATAAACAGTGAGGTCACGCCGCCCCAATAGCCGAAGGCTGCACCAGAACCCGAAATCCTTCCGACCTCTTCGTCATTTCCAAGTGAGGGCAGGATCGCATTCACGAAATTTAGCGCGCTTTCCGCAGCGAAGAAGCCGACATAGAACATGATCAGCATAAAGATCAGGGCAGTTCCGTCCGGCTCTAACCCCCACAGCATGAATGTCGTGATGACGTAGACGATCGAGAAGAACATGATCCAAGGCATCTTGCGGCCAGAGTTATCGGCAAATGCCCCAAGGAACGGTGCGGTGAACGCGATTAGAAGTCCCGCAACAGTTTGGCCAAGCGACCATATCCACTGGGCCTGCGCATCCGCCGCAGAGGCTTCCATCCCATTACTTAAGAAATACTCGGCTGCGACTACGGCGAAATAGGGACCGAATATGAACGTCAGGCCCAGAGTGTAGAAAGGTTGGGATGCCCAATCAAAGGCCATCCATCCCCAGATGCGTTTCTTGTCGACTGCCATGTGCCCGTCCCCGAATTTTGTTGAAGGGATAAGACACAGAGAACAGGGCAACTGGCAAGGAAAGCTTTGCGAGGGCTGAATTCTTTAATTCTAAGGGGTCAGCAGAAAATCCGCCCAACCGAACTGGTTGGGATCGTGCAGCGGGTGAATACCTAAAGGCTAGCAGAGGGCGCCGTCGAGGTTATAGGCCGCGCGATTGCTCCTGCATCAACAGGATCTTCGTGTGTTCCGCCAAACTCAGGTGGCCACGGGCGCGTGTTGTCCGCATCGATCCAAGCCTGCACCCATGCTGGTTTTGCTGGTGATTTGCCGTCGTGGCCAACGTGGGCGAAGACGGCAGCTGGGCTAACGATTCCGTTCTCGTCTGTCACAGCCGCCCGAAAAAGCGCTTGTACGGCACAGTCTTTGCCAATCCAGATCGAGTGTTCGAGGTAAAAGAACTTTTCATCCCACCCTACGGCGCGACTGACCGTACGGAATTTCGCGAACGGCCTGATGCGCTTGCGATAGCGCACCGAATTGCCGGCCATTGTCATACCCCATTTGTTGTCCTTGAGCGCACCAATCAAGCCAACGCGCTGGGCAAGACCCGTGCGGCCAATATCCAGAATGCTAAGGATCCGGCCATTATTCATTTCCAGATAGACGTCCAGATCATGCGGCCAGCAGCGGTGATAAGATACATGCGCCCCCAGTGCTTCTAGCGGGGGCATCCGTTTGGCACGCAAGACTTCCTTGAGGACGCGGATGATTGGGTACATTGGAGGGTGATCCTTATAGACACCTTGCAGGTGGGGCCGGATGACGTGCGCGTCAACTTTGACGTCGGGGCAACCATGCACTTGTCGGACGGGACCTAAGCGCTTAGATCAGAGCAGACCAAATAAAGGACCACGCGACCCATGTTGACCATTATTCAAGCAGTGCTGCTTATCCTTGGCGTAATCCGCTTTTTCGTGATCGCGCATTTTATCATGAGCTGGCTCTTGCGCTTTGATGTCCTGAACATCAGGCAGGAATTCGTTGGCCAAGTCTGGTACGGACTCGAGCGTGTTCTCGAACCGATTTACAGTCGCGTGCGCCGTATGATGCCTGATCTGGGTGGCATTGACCTGTCGCCAATCGTCGTTTTGGTCGGCATCGAGATTTTGCGCATCTTCCTGATGAACAATATGGCAGCATTCGTCTAATCTGCTTTCGCCTTGGGGCGCGATCCACGCCAAATTGGTTGCATCACGCTTGAAACTCCTGAACAGTTACGCCAATCGACGGGCTAAGTCGCTGCATTGAAGAGGAAGACTGTAATGGGATTGTTCAATCTAAGTAAGAAAGCCGTGGCAATGGTGCTGTCCGCACAATTGGTTTTGTCGACACAGGCGGTGACCTTGGCGCAGGCAGAAATGCTCAGCACAGAAGCTGCGATTAACAGCTACGAAACCCTGAACAACCGCACCGCCTTGCTTGACGCGCTCGAGCGTGATGCGGTCCAGGCCGAAATGGTTGCAATGGGCGTCGACCCCGACGAAGCTGCCGCACGGTTGGCCGCCCTTTCGGATACCGAAGTGGCCACTATCCTGACGCAGATGGAGGCGGACAACGCGGGTGCTGACATCATTGGCACGTTGTTCACGGTGTTTGTGCTTTTGTTGGTCACCGACATCTTGTGCTTTACCAATGTGTACAGCTTTACGCGGTGCGCGCGCTAAACCGGTTTCTTCGCTGTCTTGCGACTTTTGCTGCGCTGGCTTGGCTTGCGGGCTGCGCGGTATCTTTTGACCCTGATCAACGCCTGACCGTCGATGTGCCAACACGTGCGCAAGTTGCAGGTGTCCCGCTGATCCAGCAGGCCGATTTTTACTGCGGCCCCACTTCTATTGCGATGGTAATGCAATGGGCGGGCAGCGATATCGCTCAAGAAGACATTGCGGTACTTGCTTTTAGCCCCGGCGCAGAAGGAACCTATCTGGCGGATATGGTCGGCAGTAGCCGCCGTTTGGGTCAGCTTGCGGTCGAGATATCCGGCTTTGACCAACTGCTTGCCGAAGTGGCCGCTGGCCACCCCGTCATTGTCTTTCAAAACCTTGGCTTGGCCGCCTTGCCAGTTTGGCATTACGGGGTCGTGACGGCCTATGATTTCGAGACCGATCTGATCTACCTCAATTCCGGTCAGCGCGATCAAATGGTGATGCCCTTCGCCGTCTTTGAACGAACGTGGCGGCGGGGTGATTTCTGGGGGCTTGTCGTTTTGCCGCCTGATCAACTGCCGGTCAGCGCGCCCGAGACTGATGTCCTAAAGGCCGCGGCTGCCCTAGAGCGCGTGGGTGTATACGACGCCGCTGAAACAGCGTACGAAACTGGTTCAGAAGAATGGCCAACGAATTGGCTTTGGCAGTTTGGGTTGGCAAACGCGCGGTTTGGCAGTGGTGATTTGCGCGGCGCGCAGCGTGCGTTGCGTCGTGCGCGTACACTTGGGCCTGATATTCCCGAAGTTCAGGCGAATTTGAACCATATCAACGGCCTTCTACGCTAGGGCCGTGCCTGACTGCTGAAACCTGCGCCGCTTATCGGAAATCATCTATGGCGCAAATGCGCTGCTGGCAGTCGCGCACGGCCTTTCAAAAAAGCCGTGCAAATGGTCTATTCTGGTCAACAACGCTGGAGATTCCTGATGTCAGATCGCATTACCTTTACGCTTGATGGTGAAACCGTCACCGCCGCTGCGGGCGAAACGATCTGGGAGGTCGCAAATGGCCGCGGCCTGATCATTCCGCATTTGTGCCACAAACCGGCCCCCGGGTATCGGTCCGACGGCAACTGCCGCGCTTGCATGGTCGCGATCGAAGGTGAACGAACCTTAGCCGCAAGCTGTATTCGCGAACCTTCCGAAGGCATGGTGATCACAACCGATCAGCCGCGCGAAAAGCAAGCGCGCCGTATGGTAATGGAAATGCTGGTTACTGATCAGCCAGCGCAAGACGTCGCCCATGATAAATCATCCCACTTATGGGATATGGCTGCGGCTCAAGACGTCAGCACAAGCCGTTTCCCGCAGCAAACATCCGATCACATTCCGTTGTTGGACGACAGCCACGTCGCGATGTCAGTCAACCTGGATGCTTGTATCCAATGTGGCCTGTGCGTACGTGCCTGCCGCGAAGTTCAAGTAAACGACGTCATCGGCATGGCTGGTCGTGGCGGAAATGCATATCCGGTCTTTGACTTTGACGATCCTATGGGTGCGTCGTCATGTGTGGCCTGTGGCGAATGTGTGCAGGCTTGCCCGACAGGGGCGCTTTTGCCGGCCACTGTCACAGACGAAAACCAGGTAGGCGACACCAAGGACTACGACAAAGAAGTTCAAAGCGTCTGTCCGTTCTGCGGTGTTGGCTGCCAGATTTCGCTTAAGATCAAAGATAACAAAGTCAAATTCGTCGAAGGCATTAATGGCCCCGCGAACGAAGGCCGGTTGTGTGTCAAAGGGCGTTTTGGTTTTGATTATATTCACCATGAACACCGTGTCACCAAACCACTGATCCGCCGGGAGGATGCTCCCGCCAAAGGATTGAATGTTGATCCGGGCAACTGGCAAACGCACTTCCGCGAAGCGTCGTGGGAAGAAGCACTTGATGCCGCTGCAAACGGTCTTAAGGACATCGGCGGAACGGGCGTTGCTGGCTTTGGGTCGGCCAAATGCACGAATGAAGAAGCGTATTTGTTCCAGAAGCTCATCCGCCAAGGGTTTGGTCACAACAACGTTGATCACTGCACGCGGCTTTGCCACGCGTCCTCGGTGGCGGCCTTGATGGAAAACGTAGGATCTGGCGCAGTAACCGCCACATTCAACGAGATCGAAAACGCAGACGTGGCAATTGTGATCGGTGCAAACCCGACCGAAAACCACCCCGTAGCGGCCACATACTTCAAGCAATTTACCAAACGCGGCGGCAAGCTGATTGTGATGGACCCGCGCGGCCAAGCGCTCAAGCGGTTCTCGAGCCATATGCTGCAATTTCGCCCCGGTGCGGATGTGTCGATGCTCAATGCGATCATGCACACAATCGTTGAGGAAAAGCTGTACGATCAGCAATATATCGATGCGTACACCGAAAACTGGGAAGCCGAAAAGGCGCACCTGGCAGACTTTACCCCCGAAAAGATGTCCGCGATTTGCGGCATTGATGCAGAGGTTCTGCGCGACGTGGCCCGCACTTTTGCGGGCGCAAAATCCGCAATGATCTTTTGGGGAATGGGCATCAGCCAGCACATCCACGGCACGGATAACTCGCGTTGCCTGATCAGTCTGGCGCTAATGACAGGGCAGGTCGGGCGTCCCGGTGCGGGTCTGCATCCACTACGTGGACAAAACAACGTGCAAGGTGCGTCTGACGCAGGTCTGGTTCCGATGTTCTTGCCTGATTACCAACCAGTAGGCGACGACGGTGTCCGGTCTGCTTTCCAAGAGATTTGGCAAGAAGGGACGTTGAACCCCAATAAGGGTCTGACTGTCACTGAAATTCTTGATGCGGTCCATGCGGGCGACATTCACGGCATGTATATCCTTGGCGAAAACCCTGCCATGTCTGATCCTGATGTGGAACATGCGCGGGACGCGCTGGCCAAGTTGAAGCATCTGGTTGTGCAGGACATCTTTATTACCGAAACCGCAAACTATGCGGATGTGATCCTGCCGGCCTCTGCTTTCGCAGAAAAGACAGGTACCGTGACCAATACTAATCGTCAGGTGCAGATGGGCCGTCCAGCCGTGCCGCCACCGGGCGACGCCAAAGAGGATTGGTGGATAACCGTTGAGCTGGCCAAACGCCTCGGCCTGTCTTGGGCCTACACCCATCCGTCACAAGTGTTTGCTGAAATGTCGCGCTCGATGAAGTCGCTGACCAACATCACATGGGACCGACTGGAAAGCCAGAATGCGGTGACGTATCCGTCGCTTTCACCAGAAGATCCGGGTCAGCCGATTGTGTTCGGCGACGGCTTCCCGCGCACAAACGGGCGGGCAAAATTCACGCCCGCCAGCGTCATTGCGCCGGATGAGGCTCCAGATGATGATTATCCAATGATCATGACCACAGGGCGTCAACTGGAACACTGGCACACAGGTTCAATGACCCGCCGTTCCAAAGTTCTGGACGCGGTCGAACCAGAGGCGAACTGTTCATTACATCCTTCAACTTTGCGCAAGCTGGGTGTCGAACCGGGTGGCATGGTGACCCTAAGCACGCGCCGCGGCAGCATCACGATCATGGCGCGCGCGGACCGTGCTGTTTCGCCTGATATGGTATTTGTGCCGTTTGCATTTGTTGAGGCGGCAGCGAACGTGCTGACCAATCCTGCGGTCGATCCTTATGGCAAGATCCCCGAATTCAAGTTCTCGGCGGTAAAGGTGGTAAAGGCTGAAACGTCGGTCGCAGCAGAGTAGTTTTGCGCCGACGCATCGGTGGAAAACATCCCGCTATTGAATAACAGGGGGTCACTGACCTAGCCTTGGGTTTGTGGGGGTAACTTCTAATGCCGTCCCTGCGATGAATAACCAAGGAGAAGCGCCATGCGCCAACTGCCCCTGATTGCGACCCTTTGCGTGCTGGCGATGCCTGCGATTGCGGATGATGCTGCCCTTTTGCTGGGTGTCGAACGCTACGATGACCTGCGCCGCGTCAGCGATGGGACCGATGTCTTGAATGCTGCCGACAAATTGCGCGATGCTGGCTATAACGTCAGCACTTTGGGCAATGGATCGGCGCGGGACATGAACCGCTTGCTTGAACGGTTTGCCACCGATGCGACGGAAGCGGATCGCTTGGTCGTGGGTCTGGCAGGGCAGTTCGTAACAGATGGGACGCGGAGTTGGTTCTTGGCAGAAGATGCCAACAGGCCCTCGCCTTTTGGACTTGGGGATGCTGTTTCGCTTGAAACTGTGATGCAGGTAATGGCGCAAGCATCTGGACAGGCCGTTCTTGTGCTTGGCTACGACCAAGGCGATGATGACACGATCGGCAATTACTTGCGTGAAGGTGTTGGTGATCTGGACGTGCCGCAAGGTGTGACCGTTATCTACGGCGAACCCGATATGGCCGACCGCGTTTTGATCAATGCGGTAGCTGCGCCTGATGGTAATGTTATGGCCTATGTGCGGGGCAACCGCCGTCTGCGCGCGCTGGGCTATCAGCCCAAAAGTCTGATCATGCAGCCCGCAGATAATGTGGTTGTGCGTCCTGATCCTGTGATTGAATCAAGTTTGCGTGCATGGAACGATGCGCAAGAAGCAAATACAGTCGACAGCTACCGTAATTTTCTGGGTGAATTCCCGCGTAGTCCTTATTCGGCCGCAGCCCGCAACCGTCTTGCCCTGATCGAAAACGATCCTATCCGAATGGCCGAACAAGTAGAAAATGCGATCAACCTGTCGCGAAATGAACGTCGCGCCATCCAGCAGAATCTGACATTGCTCGAGTTCAACACACGCGGCGTGGACGGTATCTTTGGGCCTGGCACACGCGGAGCAATCCGCAACTGGCAGCAAAGCAACGGTTTCGCACAAACGGCTTATTTGACTGCATCCCAGATCAACCGGATTGATGCTCAGGCCAGCCGCCGTGCAGCCGAAGTAGCAGCAGATGAAGAACGCGCCCGCGAAGCAGCCTTGCGGCTTGATCGCGAGTATTGGGAAGAAACCGGTGCGCGTGGCAGTCAGGCGGGTTACCGCGCTTATCTTGAGCGCTATCCAAACGGAATCTTTGCGCAAGAGGCACAAATCAAACTGAATGCTGAACAAGAGACTGACAACCGTGCTGCCCGTGAACAGGAAGATGCGTTGAATATCAATCCGGTGCTTCGCCGGTTGATTGAAAGCCGGCTTGATGGACTAGGCTATAATCCAGGTGAAATCGACGGGCAGTTCGATCGCAATACGCGCCGCGCTATTGCTCGTTATCAAACGCAAAGAAACCTGTCGTCTTCGGGGTATATCGATCAGCCGACGTTGGCGCGTTTGCTCGCGGATTCGATCGGAAGGTAGTTTCCAGGTGAACTAAAAGGGGCCCGCTTTCATCTAAAAGCGGGCCCTTTTTGTTATTCTGCGCGGACGTAGCGTTCTGCCAGCAAGCGGATAAAGCCCTGACCGCCATCAAAGTGGCGGACCCCGATGATATATGTTCCCGGCTGCACGCGGGCCATTACAAGACTATTCAGCCCGTCCCCGTAATCATCATTCTGCCCGATCTCACGGCCCAGATCGTCAAATACGATAAGCCAGGGATCGTTCTCGCCGCCGCTGATCGCTTCAACAATCATCAGGCCAGCCTCTTGGAAATCAAGGCTGAACCAGGTCACATCGGTGCCTGATTTGACGTCCTGCCGCATCCGCGATTGCAAGACACCAAGATCGGTTACAGTCACGCTACCATCAAGTGGTGGGGCAATTTCGCCGCGGTTATACAGCGACAAAAGCGCCTCTTCAGGATCAAAAGTGCTGATGCTGACCGTGATCGGTGCGGTATCATCATTGAGAGCAGAGACACCAACGCAATAAGTGCCCGCGTTCAGCGGACTGGATTGATCGATACGCGAATTCAGGCCGTCATAGTCGTCATTCTCTGCGATGTATTCGTCGCCAGGACCATAAAGCGTAATAACCGGGTCAGCATTTTCGTTTTCGGCAGTGATCGTGATGGCGGTCGGGGCGTCCAGCGTAAAGCTCCAGTAAGGTGTAGCCTCAACTGATGCAGAAACACTGGAACCAAGCGGGCCGAAGGGCATCGCGGCATCGCAACTGCCTTGTGCGCCTCCTACTGTTTCAATGACACCGTCGGTCAATGGTTCATGTTCCTGCCGACCAACCCGCACAAAGGCTGTCATCGGGCCGCCATCATAGCTGCGCATCGACATGCAATATGTGCCGGGCTCGAGGGTCGTTTCGGCGCGCGCAGCAGCGTTTCCGCCCGAATCGTCGTCAGTCAGAACAATCCCACCAGTTCTGTCCAATAGATCAATGATCGGATCACCGGACCCGCGCCCAGCGGCTTCGATTCTGACATCAGTCGGGACAGAGAGCGTGAATAGCGACACATAGTCGTTGCCACCCAGGACCAACGCCATCTGTTCCAGGTAGGTGTCTGCGACGCTGATATCTGATGAGGCCTCATCGCCGCCCACCCAAATGCCACCACTTCCAATGCCACCGCAAACATCGGCTTGGGCAAACGCTGGGGACGCCGCGCCGAGAAAAAGAGCTGCAATCGCAGAAGATCGAAAGTTGAAAGGGGCCATGTGACACTGTCCTTTGTCGTTGCGGATGTTCAGTTTTGTTAAACCTACAGCGTGACAGGCGGGAATGGCTAGGGTCAGACTTCAAAAACAAAAAAGGCCGCGTCCATGAAGGGCGCGACCTTTTTTAAGTGCTGCTGTCGCAGTTCTTAGCCCTGACGAGCTTTGAACCGTGGTTGCGTCTTGTTGATTACATAGACGCGGCCCTTACGGCGCACGACGCGGCAATCGCGATGACGCTGCTTGAGCGAGCGGAGGGAGTTACGTACCTTCATTGGGTCGTTTCCTTCTTGTCGCGGCGCGCGGATTGCGCCTTGGGTTAAAGTTAGGACCCCAAAAGGTCCGTGAATTCATGGTGGACGATACTGGGATCGAACCAGTGACCCCTTCGATGTCAACGAAGTGCTCTACCGCTGAGCTAATCATCCATGTCATCTGCTTCTGCATACGTCCTATAACGAAATAGGACGCGGGCAAACCGCGTCAGTCGTGCGGTCTATAAAAGGAGTCGGAGGAGGGATCAAGGCCTTTTGAAATTTTCCCAAAAGGCGTTATCTATTGTCGCGAAAGGACAAATCAGTGCTCAGTTCTGCCTATCATCTGGCCCGCCCGGCGTCACGTACAACAAGCGTGGTTTTTGCGTCCCCGCACAGTGGCCGTGACTACCCCAAGTCCTTCTTGCGTCAGGCCGTGCTGGACGCAAGCGAGATCCGTTCATCCGAGGATGCTTATGTTGATTTGCTGTTTGAAACTGTCCCAAGTCACGGCGCACCATTTCTGACTGCGAACGCCCCGCGGGCGTTTTTGGATTTGAACAGAGGGCCGGACGAGCTTGATTCCGCGCTTATCGAAGGCGTGCGCCGGACCGCGCATAACCCGCGCATCGCAAGCGGGCTTGGTGTTATCCCAAGGGTCGTCGCGAATGGGCGGCACATCTACAGCGGGAAGCTACCATTGATTGAAGCACATGACCGGATCGCGCAGTTTTGGCGCCCCTATCATGACCAACTGCAAACGTTATTGGACGAAAGTGCCAATAAGTTTGGCGAAGCAATCTTAATTGATTGCCATTCGATGCCACATGAGGCGCTTGAAAACGTTGGCCCGCCCGGCGCGGCGCGTCCAGATATTGTCATAGGTGACCGTTTTGGTGCGACCGCCGGCAGTTACGTTGTTGAACACGTCGAAGCGGCATTCGCCTCTGCTGGATTTCGCGTCGCGCGGAACATGCCCTTTGCAGGTGCATTTATCGCCCAGCATTATGGGCGCCCGTCACGTGACCAGCATGCCTTACAGATTGAAATTGATCGCGGGCTTTATATGAACGAGCGGACCCTCGAACCGAACGAAAACTTCACGGCCTTCAAGGCGCAATTGGAAACAGTGATTGAACAGATCGCTGATATTGGCCGTTTGGGTGATCGGAAGCTAGCTGCAGAATAAACAGTGAGGTTCGGCAGGTGAATTCCGGCTAAGCCTGCATTTAGCGCAGCGCGCGCCCTTTAATGATAGCGTCTTTGCCGAATTTCGCCCGAATTTGATCTGCTGCTTTCTCTGCCGCAGCCCGCTTTTGTGCGCCCGGGTCCAGCAAATCACCTTCGCGGTCTGCTTCTGCATCCGATGATATATCAGAAAGTCCAACCCCTAGCAGTCGAAACGGTCCCCGATCGCTTACCTGATCGAAAAGCCCCCGTGCGGTGCGGTATAGAGTGTCTGCAATCTGTGTCGGGTGCCGCAAGCTTTGCCGCTTTGAGATCAATTTGAAGTCCGAGGTCTTGAGTTTCAGTGTGATAACCCGTCCTGCCTTGTCCGTCGCCTTGGCGCGGGCAGATACTTTTTCCGCCATCCGCCACAGGTGCCCGTCCAAAATATCGACATCGCCGGTGTCTTCATTGAATGTCGTCTCGTTCGAAAGCGTCTTGACGGGCGCATGCGATGAAATGCGCCGCCCGTCTTCGCCTCGCGCGAGACTATAAAGTCTCTCGCCCATGCCGCCGAAGCGGGCATGCAGATCGCGACGATCCCAGCGGAGCAGGTCATCAAAAGTGCGAATGCCTGCGTCGTTCAAGCTGCTTTGCGCGGCTGGACCGATCCCCCAGATCAACCGCACTGATTTTGGACGCAGAAACGCCGTTGTTTCCTCTTTGCCGATGATTGAAAACCCGCGCGGTTTATCAAGGTCGGACGCCACCTTTGCCAGGAATTTGTTGTGGGACAGCCCAATTGATCCGGTTAACCCCAATTCATCTTTCATCCGCTTTATGAGCCGCGCCAACATGACTGCAGGCGGCGCGTGATGCAGTCTTTGTGTGCCGCGCAAGTCCATGAATGCTTCGTCCAATGAAAGAGGTTCGACCACTGGCGTCAGTTCATCCATCATTTCGCGGATCGCCTTGGACGCAGTTACATAGGCGTCGAAATCCGGGCGTACGACCACCGCATCGGGGCACAGTTTAAGGGCCTGGAACATCGGCATTGCCGATTTGACCCCTTTGATGCGGGCCACATAGCAAGCAGTTGAAACGACACCGCGTCTGCCGCCACCGATGATCACAGGTTTGTCCGCAAGTGCCGGATTGTCGCGTTTGGCGACAGACGCATAAAACGCGTCACAGTCCATGTGGGCGATACAAAGATCGAATAACTCGGGATGGCGGGTGACCCGTGGGCTGCGACATTTGGGACAGCGGGTTTCGCTATCGAATGTCGTCAGGCAATCGCGGCACAATGCAGGCATGATGCACAGTAATGGGGCCATGATGCGGGCGCAACGGGCAGCGTTTGCGCACTTCGTCAGACGGCTTTTTACCAGATGAGAATGGTCACCTGTGGTTGGCGCGTCGTCTGGCTTGATAGAACGAATGGCGCTTATCAAAGTCGATAGCCACAAGACCGTGCCTTATCCTTTGTAACTCGGGGCCATTCGTGACTAAGTTGACCCCATGGTCGATAGAGTCATCAATACCATTGCCGCCTTTGACATTGACGGCGCAAAAGTTGCGCAAATTGCGGGCGGCAGTCCGGATCTTGACGTGAGATCCGGTTACCGCTGGTTACATCTTGATCTGAATGAACCTGATCTCAAGGGGTGGGTGAAAGATCATCTTCCTGAGATTGCGGCGCGCGCTTTGTTGCAAACCGAAACGCGCCCAAGATGTGAACGATTGGCCGATGGCTTGATCTTGAATTTACGCGGTGTGAACCTCAATCCCGGATCCGATCCAGAGGATATGGTGTCCTTGCGCATGTGGGTAACAAGCAATGCGATCGTCACTGGACGTAAGCGCAAGGTCTGGGCCGTTGATGCCATTCGCCAAGCTGCCGAAGCAGGTATTGCACCTGCAACCGTGGGGCGGTTTCTGGCAGAGATCACATATGGGCTGACGACCCGCATCGAGACAGTTTCGATTGCTCTGGAAGACGAGACAGACGCGCTTGAAGAGGAAGTGTTGGAGGGGCGCAAGCTTCCCAGTGGGCAGCTCGGAAATCTGCGCCAAGCCGTGATCAAGATGCGTCGTTTTGTGAACCCGCAAAGAGAAGCAATTGCAGCGCTGGCCGCTATGGATAACTGGATCATTGCGCCAGATGAATTGGCGCTGTTGCGTGAGACAAGCAACAGGACAAGGCGCATTGTCGAAGAACTGGACGCGACCCGTGACCGGTTGGCAGCACTTCAGGAACATATCGATGCACATCGAACGCATGCGCTTGGTCGCAATAGCTATGTCCTGTCGGTCGTTGCTGCGATTTTCTTGCCGCTTGGGTTTTTGACCGGGCTTTTTGGTGTCAACGTAGGCGGCATGCCAGGGGTTGCTTCACCGGCGGCGTTTTGGGTTCTAACCGGGGCCTCGTTGGCATGCGGTGTGGCACTGTTCTTTATTTTCAAGTACTCAAAGTGGCTCTGAAAGGGTTCTGACAATGATAAGAAACCTCTTGCCGTTGGCTGCTTTGTTGATGGGTTCTGCCTTTTTGCTGTTTGCGGGCGGCGTGAATAGTTTGATTTTGCCCGTGCGCGGCGAGATCGAAGGATTTACAGCAGCCTCTCTTGGTATGTTGGGAACGGGCTGGGCGCTGGGCTATGTGGCGGGCTGTTTGCGCACGCCCGCACTTGTTGCGCGGGTCGGTCATATTCGTGCGTTCGGGGCGATGTGTGCCATTGCGGCAATCGCGGTCTTGATGTCGCTAGTCCTGATTTCGCCTTGGGTCTGGATACCGGTGCGGGCCTTGTCTGGTTTCTGTTTTGCCGGCGCAGCAATGATTGTCGAAAGCTGGCTGAACGAACGTACGGATGCGGCATCACGCGGGCGGGTGTTCGGCATTTATACGATGGTCAATTTGGGCGCTACAACTGCCGGACAGATGGTCCTGACCTTGGGTGACCCAAGCGGATATTTCTTCTTTGTCTTGGCTGCGATGATCTACTGTCTGGCACTTTTGCCTACTGCGATTTCAGCGACCACGACGCCCAAGCCATTGACGAGCGTGTCCTTGGATTTGCGCGCACTTTGGCGGAATTCGCCAATCGCGGTGTTTGCAATCTTGATGGTGGGAATTTCAAACGCGTCGTTTGGCACCTTGGCTGCCGTGTACGGCGCGCGGATCGGGTTGGAGTTAAGCAGCATCGCCTTGTTCGCCAGTATCCCGATCCTTGCGGGTGCATTGTCGCAAGTGCCCGTCGGGATTGCATCGGATCGATATGACCGGCGGGTTGTTTTGGTTGTGATTGCGTCCATTGCCGTGATTGCTGACGGGCTTTTCCTGTTCGGCGGCTTTACGACGCCTGGAGTTGTCATGACAGTAGCCGCTTTGTTCGGCGCGACCGTTTATGCGATGTATCCAGTGATCGTCGCCCACGCGAGCGACCACGCGGCGCCCGGAACATTTATTCAAGTCAGCGGAGGATTGTTGCTGGTTTTTGGTATCGGTTCAATCATTGGCCCGACGGTCGCTGGTTTTGCGATGTCCAGCTATGGAGAGACGATGCTGTTTGCTGTGACCGCTGCTGCGCACGTCGGTTTGGTTGTCTTTGCATTGATCCGCCTGAAATACGCGCCTGCTGTTGCCGCCGAAAAGAAAGGTAGTTTTCAAGCAACGCCGATGGGACGTGCTTCTACTCCGGAAACAGCGGCATTGGCCGCAACCGAAGTGGAGTTTCGCGCAGAGCCGAAATATGAAGTCGATCCAGAAAGCCCTAAACAAGATATCTAGTCAGCGAGGATACTCTTGCGCTATGCCTGAACCGACCAATGCAAGGACCTGACGTTCCTGATATGAAATTCATTCTGTTGTTCGCGGCCAGTTTTGCAGCAGCCAGCGCAAATGCGCAGTCGCTGCCTGCCTCGCTGACTGATGCCGCCTATTTTGATGTGAACGAACAAGAGGCCCGTTTGGGTCAATTGCTGTTCTATGACCCGATTTTGTCAGGTAACCGCGAAGTCGCTTGTGCGACCTGTCATCACCCCAAACTAGGTACGTCAGACGGGGTGTCATTGTCGTTGGGCGATGGCGGGATTGGGCTTGGGCCAGATCGACGTGTGGATCCGTCGAACCCGCCAGAGCAGCGCATCCCGCGAAATTCACCCGCATTATTCAACCTTGGTGCGCGTGAATTCACGGTTCTCTTTCACGATGGCCGCCTTGAGGCTGACCTGACGCGCCCCAGTGGCATCCGGACACCGATGGGCGAAGACATGATGGCGGGCTTCACTTCGATCCTGTCGGCGCAAACAATGTTTCCGGTCCTGAGCCGCGACGAAATGGCAGGGTCTTACCGCGAGAACGAAGTGGCGCGTCTGGTGCGTCAGGGTATCATCACAGGTGAAGGCGGGGCATGGGATGTGCTGGCGCGTCGCGTCGCTGATTTACCTGCCTATGCGGACCAGTTTATCGCCACTTATCCTCATATTACCCAACCGGACGATATTGCGTTCACTGATATATCGAATGCAATTGCGGCCTTCGTTGCGTTTGAGTGGCGCAGCGATACTTCGCCCTACGACGCGGTCTTGGCAGGGACTCTGACGTTAGAAGGCCAACCGCAAGCTGGGTTGGAACTGTTTTACGGCAAAGCGAACTGTGTGTCGTGCCATGCAGGCCCTTTCCTGACTGACCACGGATTTCACGCTATGGCCGCGCCGCAAATCGGCCCGGGCAAAGCCGCGACATTTGAAACACACGCTCGCGATGACGGGCGGTTTCGCGTGACCGGGCGTGAAGAGGATCGGTATGCATTTCGTACACCGTCACTGCGTAATGTGGCGCTGACAGCGCCCTACGGGCACGCCGGTGCGCACGCTGATTTGGCGCAGTTTGTGGCAGACCATAGCGATCCAGCAGAAAGTCTTGCGCGTTACGTGCGTGATCAGGCGGTTCTGCCCGCGTTTGAAGGTGTGGACTATGCCGTGCTGGATGATCCGGTACAGGTGAACGAGATTGCATCGGCAGTGACAACGATGCCCGTTCCCTTGTCGCAAGATGATGTGACGAACCTTGTTGCGTTCTTGCAGACCTTGACCGATCCCGTCAGCCTCAAGGGGCGCTTGGGCGTGCCGATGTCCGTGCCAAGCGGACTACCTGTGCCGACAGTCGACTAGGGTTTCGCAATGGTGACGACGGCACCCGCGTCTGCGGTGGTGGTTGTCGTCGTTCCGTCTGGCCAGACCACGGTTATTTGTGCCTGTGTCGATGCGCCTAAACCAAAGTGACGGGCAATCAGTTGCCCCCCCGCATGACCGCCACCGATGGTGTGTTGTAGGACCTGTGACCCTTCGTTTGTTGTCACGGTAATCACAGCCCCGATCGCAAAACGATTCCCCTCAGGTTGGCGCAGATCGACACCGATCCAGTTGCCTGTGGCTGCCGTCACATTGCGGTAAATCTCTAGCGGGACGCGCCTGTTCGAAACAATCAGGTCTTGCCGCCCGTCGCCGTCAAAATCCACCAAAGCCGCTCCGCGCGACCGATCAGTGGTCGCGATCCCGGCCTCGGCGGCAGTTTCGACAAATGTTCCATCCGCGCGTTGCATCAAAAGGTTGTTGGGATCTTCCATCGCCATGCCGGGCATCTGGTCGACGTTCCCTTTGGCGATAAAGAGGTCAGCTAGACCGTCGTTGTCGATATCCCCGAATTCGGCATGCCAGCCTGTCGACGGGCGACCGTCATCACCGACATGCGGGCGATGAGCGTAGGTTCCGATGTCAAATCGGGCTGCATCATATTGGCCACTTGGGGTCGCAAACTGCAAAAGCTGATCCCCCATCGACGTCAGCATGACTTCGTCCAATCCGTCGGCATTCAGATCACGGCTGGCGATACCCATTCCCCAAAGCGAGACATTGTCCCACCCGTCCTCTGGCCCTAGAAAGCGCTGGTCCTGAATGTCCCACATCTGTTCGTAGCCGCCGCGCACGTAATAGTGCCGGTCATTGGACAGGCGCAGGGTCAGTCGCCCACGTGCATCATTGGCAGCCAGAATAGAGAGTGGGCAAAAACCTGGGGCAAGGACTTCGGCGGCGTAACCTTCCGCGACGGGGCGCAGAACACTGTTGGTATCGCAGGCCTCAAAGGGACCATCGGGATTGTCGCGGTCAACGTAATTGCCAATCGCCAGGGTTGGGCGCGTGTTGTCGCCTTCCCACCATGCGGTAAAAGCCGTGGACCATTGGTTGTCTGCGGGCAGGCCCAAGTCTTCGGTCGTATCCGTAAATTTGCAGTCGCCCAAACCCTTCAGAATACGGTTCTGGCCCACGCGCAAAACAAATAGGTCCAAGATCCCGTCCGCGTCCATGTCAATGGGATATGCGCCTGTGACACCGGTAATCTGCGGAAGTTCGGCAGGGGTAAAACGAAAGTCACCGTCG